>Ga0224510_10000120_pt1 | contig 67396 bp, 58 predicted proteins | sample SF_May12_sed_USG_FD_170161 | JGI IMG/M metagenome (GOLD analysis project Ga0224510, IMG submission 170161) | Sediment microbial communities from San Francisco Bay, California, United States - SF_May12_sed_USGS_4_1 | ecosystem: Environmental > Aquatic > Marine > Sediment | place: USA: California... | reverse complement strand
TGGGCAAGAACCTCCTGGAAAGTCATCATCTGGAGTATGTCTCCGAGGACTCCATTCCGGCCGAGATCGAGCGCAGCCTCTACGTAAAGGCGACCTGGAGCTTTTAAGCGAGAAAGCCGGGAGATGGTGCACGGCGCGGTCATAAAACCGCAACGGGGTTTGGGAGCGATTCGCATTTTTTCTGTTTCATTCCTGCATATTCCAGTGTCATGCAGCATGCTCATCTAATGCCGTAAGCGAAGCGCCACCTGTCTTAACCGATCTGAAGCTTGCCGAACAGATGAGTGAAACGCTACCCCTCCACCCGACAGCCGATGGCCTTTTTTTCTCCGGCGATATCCTCGAAATCGTCACCCGGAATATCGGCGCAGGACTTGTCCTCATCTCCCGGGATATTTCCGACGCAACGGCTGGTGAGACGGAAAAGGCCGCCCTGCAGCTTTCAGGATCTCTCTGAATTATTGCACATGATTTTAGGTGGTTAGCCATATCTCTCCGGTCAAAATCGCCCCGCCGACAATCAAGACAACCCTTGAAGTGCAAAAAATATACGTAAAAACAATGAGTTAAAAAAAGATTGCGCCCTGCTTTTTTTCTTGACACTTACCTGTGCAATAAGCATAAACTGGTTCAGTCAACAACGCTGAACCGTGTGTGGATGTCAGCGGTATCGGTCTGAAATTATTTGATCTTTTTTTGGTTTTCAGCGAATATCCAGCAAGGAGAAGAGCGATGCAGCAAAAAGTTGTACACATTGAGGAGCAAGAGGAACCTCCAGGGTGTTGCCCCAGTCCCGCCCCCTTTCCATTTTCCGACCACCGCCCCTCCCTCGATTTCCGGCAACGCCATTTTCCCCTCGCCACTGATGATGACTGGCAAGACTGGCGCTGGCAGCTCCGCAATCGCATCACCAGCCTTAAAAAACTCGGCAAAATCATCGATCTCTCGGACAGCGAACGGCAGGCCATGGCCTTCAACGGCGCCACACTGCCCCTGGCCATCACCCCCTATTACGCCGGCCTCATTTCTCCTGACAATCCGGGGCAGCCGATCCGCCGCACCATGGTTCCCACCTTGAACGAGTTGCTCGTTTCCCAGGGCGAGGAACACGACCCCTTGGGCGAGGACAATCACAGCCCGGTTCCGGGCCTGATACACCGCTATCCCGACCGGGTCCTCTTTTTGACCACCGATTACTGTTCGAGCTACTGCCGTTACTGTACCCGCTCCCGGATGGTCGGTCGCCGCAAGAGCCACAGCCCGGCCCGCTGGCAAAAAGCCATCGCCTACATCGCGGCCAACCCCGCCATCCGCGACGTGCTGCTTTCCGGCGGCGACCCGCTGACCATGGCCGACGAACAGCTGGACTGGCTGCTTGGCCGTCTGCGCCGGATTCCGCATGTGGAGATGATCCGCATCGGCACCAAGGCCCCCATGGTTCTGCCCCAGCGCATCACTCCGGAACTGGTGGAGATGCTGAAAAAATATCACCCACTCTGGCTGAGCATCCACTGCACCCACCCCGACGAACTGACCCCGGAGGCGACCAGGGCCTGCACCATGCTTGCCGACGGTGGCATCCCCCTGGGCAGCCAGACCGTGCTCCTCTCCGGGATCAACGATTCCGTGGAGACCATGCGGCAACTCATGCACGGATTGGTCAAGATCCGGGTCAAGCCCTATTACCTCTATCAGTGCGATCCCATTATCGGCTCGGCCCATTTCCGCACCCCGGTTTCCAAAGGGTTGGAGATGTACCAAGGGCTGCGGGGCCACACCTCAGGCTATGCCGTGCCCAATTATGTGATCGACGCCCCCGGCGGCGGCGGCAAGATTCCGCTCATTCCGGAAACCGTGGTCGGCCGTGACGGCAACGACCTTTTGATCCGAAATTACGAAGGTAAGGTCTACCGCTACCCCGATGTCATCGGCGCGGCAAACCGGGCAAGCTGATGAAATTGTTGCAGAGCTTGAATCCCCCCTCCTGACCCTCCTCCGCCAGGGGAGAGGGGACTTTTTCCTTTTTTGCAAAAAAACCCTGAGACAAGGAACCAACCAATGCTGATCGGGATGACATACGACCTGCGGAGCGACTATCTGGCCGCGGGCTACGGGGAAGAAGAAACCGCTGAATTCGACCGGGAATCAACCATCAAGGCCATTGATACCGCCCTGCGCGGCATGGGACACGAAACGATGCCCATCGGCAATTTCATGAGCCTCATGCCCCGGCTGCTCGCCGGCGAGCGCTGGGATCTGGTGTTTAATATCTGTGAAGGGTTGTACGGTTTTGGCCGGGAAGCCCTGGTGCCCGCCCTGCTGGAGGCCCATCGGATTCCTTATGTCTTTTCCGATTCTCTGGTCCTGGGGTTGACCCTGCACAAGGGGATGAGTAAACATGTGGTCCGGGATCTCGGCATCCCTACACCCGCGTTCAGCGTGGTGAAAAGCATGACGGATGTGGCCGGGGTGGCCCTCCCCTATCCGGTCTTTGCCAAACCGGTGGCCGAGGGCACTGGCAAGGGCGTGACTCCGGCTTCCAAAATCAGTAATGGTGAAGAATTGCACGTGATCTGCGCCGAACTCCTGCAGGCCTATCATCAGCCGGTGTTGGTGGAGGCCTATCTGCCGGGGAGGGAGTTCACCGTAGGCATCGTGGGCAACGGCCCGACCGCCCGAAGCATCGGGGTGATGGAGGTGGTCCTTTTGCCAAACTCCGAGCCGGAGGTCTATTCGTATCACAACAAGGAGTTCTGTGAAGAGCTGGTGGAATACCGCAAAGTCGACGACGCGGAAGCGAAGCAGGCCGAAGCAACCGCCCTGGCCGCCTGGCACGCCTTGGATTGTCGGGACGGCGGCCGGGTGGACCTGCGATCCGACGCCAACGGCATCCCCAACTTCATCGAGGTCAACCCCCTGGCCGGACTGCATCCGGAACATTCCGACCTCTGCATCATCGCCACCAAATACGGGATATCCTACCAGGATCTGATCAGCGAGATCGTTAACGCCGCTATTGCCAGACTCGGGCTTGAAGCATGAGCAAACACCTGAAAGTCGGCATCATCCATAACGAGCCTATTCCTGAAGGCGAACCGAACTGGGAATCATCGGCGGACGTATTGGCCCAGGTGGAGGGTATCGAGGCCTCCCTCCGCGAGCTGGACCAGCCCCATGTGCGCATCCCCTTTACCCGCGAGTTGGGTCGCTTTATCAGTCAGGTCGAGGCGGCCGGGATCGATATCGCCTTCAACCTCTGCGAGTCGGTGGATGAAGACCCGCTCCTCATCGGTCATCCGGCCGCGGTTCTTGAGCTGCTCTCCATTCCCTTCACAGGCTCTTCGGCCATGGCGCTGCTCCTCTCCACGGACAAACTCACGGTCAAAAGATTGCTCACCGCTTCCGGTCTCCGTACCCCCGCTTTTTTCATCTACGAAGGCAGTGAGATGCTGCGGCCTGCCAACCTCGACTTTCCGGTGATCCTCAAGCCCCGTTTCCAGGATGCCTCCATCGGCATCGAGCAGGAATCGGTGGTCGAAAAGAGCTCCGACCTTCTGGACCGACTGGAAGACCTTTACGGTCGGTATGGCGCCATCCTGGTGGAAGAGTATATCGCCGGTCGGGAGTTCAATATCTCGCTCTTCGGCTATCCCCAACCCCGGGTCATGCCCCTGGCGGAGATTGATTTTTCCGGCTTTCCCTCCGATCTGCACCGTATTGTCAGCTACAAGGCCAAATGGGACGAAGATTCTTTCGAGTATCATCACACCCAACGGATTTTTCCGGACAATCTGCCCGAGACCTTGCAACAATCCATGCGTTGCATGGCCCAGGAGTGCTTCCAGCTCTTCGGTCTGCGCGATTACGCCAGGGTCGACCTGCGGCTTGATGCGCAGGGTCGCCTTGCCATCCTTGAGATCAACGCCAACCCCTGCCTGAGCCCGGACGCCGGTTTTCCCGCCGCCGTGGCTGAAAGCTCGATGGGCTATACGGAGATGGTCGATGAATTCATCCGGTTGGTCGCCCAGCGGGTCGCCCTATGATCACCATCCGGACCATTGCCGCCACAGACCGCGATCAGCTTCTCGACTTGGTGCGGCGGCAGGATAACTTCAATGCCCAGGAGGTTGAGGTGGCCATCGAGGTCATCGACGACACCCTGGACCCGGCGAAGAACGATTATTTCATCCTCGTGGCCGTGGCCGAGGGGCAGGGGGTGGTCGGCTTCATCTGCTATGGGGAGATTCCCATGACCGACCGCCGCTTCGATCTCTACTGGGTGGCGGTGGACCCCGCCATGGGGAGACAGGGGGTGGGCAGGTTGCTCCTTAAGCAGATGGAGGATGAGCTTGGCGGCCAAGGCCCGGCCAAGGTTTATGTCGACACCTCTTCCACGCCGGGCTATGATCCGGCTCGCGCCTTTTATGAAAAAAACGGCTATCTGGTGGCCTGCGTTCTCCCAGACTTTTACCGGGACGGCGACGACAAGGTGATCTACCTCAAGGAAATCCGAGCTTCTTAACTCAGCATATATCTCGCGGCCCTGTGACTTTTTCCCCTTTTTGACGAGGCCATCATGTTTCGCATTCGCCGGATTTATGACAACACCCTGGCCATCGACCGCGAGGCAATCGATCAGGTACAGCAGATCCTGCGCAGCCAGTTCTCCGCGGTCTCGGAAAGCGAGATCACCAGCCTTGCCCAGAAGCTGTCCAACCCCCTGAAATACCGCTTTCGCACTATTCTTTTCATCGCCGACGACATGAAGCTTCAGGTCAAGGGCTTTGCCCTGCTCAACCATGCCCCGGATCTTTCCTTTTGCTTTCTCGATTTCATCTCCGTGGACCCGAAAGCGGCCGCCGGCGGGGTCGGCGGCGCCCTCTACGAGCGGGTCCGGGATGAGGCCCGCACCCTCGGTGACAAGGGAATCTTCATGGAGTGTCTGCCCGATGACCCGAATATCTGCCAGGAACAGGCCACGGTAAAACAAAGCCGGGCGCGGCTCAGGTTCTACGAGCGCTACGGCGCCTTGCCCATCATCAATACGGCTTACGAAACCCCCCTCAAGCCGGAGTTTGATTGCCCTCCCTATCTGGTCTACGACGATCTGGGCAGCGGCAAGCCCCTTGCCCGGGACACGGCCCGTGAGGTCGTGCGCGCCATCCTCATCCGCAAGTACGGCAAGGATTGTCCGGCGGGCTATATCGAGATGGTGGTGGCATCCTTCCGGGACGATCCGGTGCTGCGCCGCCCGCCCCGCTACATCAAGAAAGAGCCGATCAAGGTGCATCCCGTCAAATCCCTGGAAAAATTGATCGGTCTCATCGTCAACGAAAAGCACGATATCCACCATATCCGCGAGCGGGGCTACGTGGAGGCGCCGGTGCGCATTGCCTCCATCCTCAAGGGGATAGAGCCCACCGGGTTGTTCGAGCGTATGCCGACCCGCCATTTTTCCGAACGGCACATCAAAAAGGTCCATGACCCGAAATTCGTCGACTATCTCAATCAGGTCTGTACCAGCCTTGAGCCCGGGAAATCGGTTTACCCCTATGTCTTCCCCATCCGCAACGCGGCCAGACCGCCCAAGGAACTGCCGGTCCGGGCAGGCTACTACTGCATCGACACATTCACTCCCTTGAACCACAACGCTTACAGGGCGGCCAAGGGGGCGGTGGACTGCGCCTTGACCGCGGCCCAACTCCTTGAGAAGGGCTATCGCCTGGCCTACGCCCTGGTCCGGCCGCCGGGGCATCATGCCGAAAGCCGGGTTTTCGGCGGCTTCTGTTATTTCAATTCGGCCGCCATCGCCGCCAATTATTTAAGCCGCGAGGGCAGGGTGACGGTCCTTGATATCGATTACCACCACGGCAACGGCACCCAGGATATCTTTTATCAGCGCAGCGATGTGCTGACCCTTTCGATCCACGGTCATCCCAGCTTTGCCTATCCTTATTTTTCCGGATTCAGTGAAGAAGCGGGGGAGGGGGCGGGCAGAGGGTTCAATCGTAACTACCCCATGCCCGAAGAGCTGGATGGGCAGGGATATCGCACCGTACTCGGCCGGGCTCTCAAGCGGATCCGCACCTTTAAGCCGCATTTTCTGGTGGTGGCCCTGGGGTTTGATCCGGCCAAAAAGGACCCCACCGGCACCTGGTCGCTCTCGGCGGCGGATTTTGAGGAAAACGGCCGGATGCTCGGCGCTCTGCGGCTGCCCACGCTGATCGTGCAGGAGGGCGGCTACCGGACCCGTTCGCTGGGCACCAACGCCCGTCATTTTTTCCTGGGTCTCTGGACAGGCATGCACGGGGATAATCGCCCCTGAGAAAAAAGAAACCCCCCCTTCCCAGGGAGGGGGGAAAGAGGGGTTTCAGAGGGTGGGGAAGAAAAAAGATGGAGCATTCAGGCAAGCGTACTGCTCGCGATTGCCTTTGGGTTACTTCAAGGCCTCATAGACATTGCCGACCAATTTCGGGCCAGGGGTCAGGGTCTTGCCCCCGGTTTCCCAGCGGGCCGGACAGGCTTCGTTGGGGTGGGCCGCCACATAGACACTGGCTTTGAGTTTTCTTACCAGTTCCTTGGCATTGCGCCCGACGTTGTAAAAATTCACCTCCGAGGCGACAAGCTTGCCTTCGGGATTGATGATAAAGGTGCCGCGCAGAGCCAGGCCGGTTCCGTAATCATAGACGCCGAAAAGCTTGGAGACGGTGCCGGTTGGGTCCGCCGCCATGGGGTATTTGGCGTTTTCCAGGAATTTCTCTTCCCGCTTCCAGGCCAGATGGGTGTATACGGTATCGGTGCTCACCGTGACCACCTCGGCCCCGGCCGCCTTGAGCTCGGCATATTCATCCGCCAGATCGCCCAACTCTGTGGAGCAGACAAAGGTGAAATCCGCCGGATAGAAAACCAGAACCGTCCATTTCCCGAGTTTTTTCATCTGCTCCAGGGAAATCGTGCCAAACCCGTAATCGGTCGGCTCATAGGTTTCCATGGTAAAATCCGGGACATTCTGGCCAACCTGTAAAACACTGCAACAATTTTCACCCATGATATATCTCCATTGTAAAAAGGAATAAGCAAATAAACACCTGATGTTGATAAAAATTATCATTTTAAAAAAACGATGTCAAACCTTTTTTGTCCTGTTTGGTGAGAAATTTAAAATCTTCTCGTATTTCAAGGTGTTATCTGGAAATAAAACTGCGTCGCCGAGCAAAATCTGCTGCCGGAGCCGACAAAACCCTTGTGCTTTTTCCTGCTTCGCGGTCTATCTCGGAAAAGAAACAGAAGCCGCGCTTGACACCCTCCCTCTCTTTCCCGTAAATTCTCTATATGTTCACACCGCAAAGAAAAATAATCCTGACCGGCTACCGGGCAACCGGCAAGACCCTGGTGGGTCAGATGCTGGCCCAGGATCTGGACCTTGAATTCCTCGACATGGACCCGATGCTTGAGGCCAGGGCAGGACAGCCCATCCGTCAGATCGTTGCCCAGCAGGGGTGGGGACAGTTCCGCCTCCTGGAGCGTGATCTGCTGGCTGAGCTGGTCTGTTGCAACGACGTGGTAATTTCCACCGGCGGCGGGGCAATCCTGCATCAGGGTGTCTGGAACCTCTTGCGGCAGACCGGCCTTGTCGTTTGGCTCACGGCGGATATCGACACCATCTGCCGCAGGTTGGCCGAGGACGAAAAAAGTACCAATCAGCGGCCAAGCCTCACCGACTCGGACATCTATGCCGAGGTGGCCCAGGTGCTGGCGGAGCGGGAACCGCTCTATAAAAAAGGTTCGCAACTCACCGTGGACACCGGCAACAAGAGTGCGAGAGAAATCGTACATATTATTGAAAAGGCCTTGGGCGACGACAAGTTTCTGCGCAAGATCGAAGCCTCGCTCCCCAAAGACCCCATATACTGTTAGGTGCTGACAATGGCAGGAAATACCTTTGGCTCTGTTTTTCGCGTAACCACCTGGGGCGAATCCCACGGCACCGCAGTGGGCGCCATCTTGGACGGATGCCCTCCCGGCCTTCCCCTCAGCGCACAGGATATCCAGGCGGAGCTTGACCGCAGGCGCCCCGGCCAGGGTGGGCCCGCCGCCAGCCCCAGAAAAGAACCGGATTCGGTGGAGATTCTCTCCGGAATCTTTGAAGGGAAAACCACCGGCACCCCCATTGCATTGGCTATCTACAACAAGGATGCCCACAGCAAATCCTACGACAACCTCAAGGATATATTCCGGCCCGGACATGGCGATATCACCTATCTTGCAAAGTACGGCCTTCGCGACCACCGGGGCGGGGGCCGGGCCTCGGCCCGTGAAACCGCGGGGCGGGTCGCAGCAGGGGCCGTGGCCAAAAAACTCCTTGCCCTGCATGGCATTACGGTCCTGGCCTACACCGTGGCCATGGGCGAGATCACCACCGCCAATCGCCATCTGGCCGAAATCAACGAAAACCCGCTGTTCTGCCCGGATAACGAGGCCGCAGCCAGGATGATCAGCCATGTCGAAACGGTCCGCAAAGAGGGCGATACCCTGGGCGGCATTGTCGAGATTCTCGCCACCGGCTGTCCGGCGGGTCTGGGCGAACCGGTTTTCGAAAAACTCGATGCAGCTCTGGCAGGAGCGCTGATGTCCATCGGCGCGGTCAAGGGGGTGGAGATCGGCGCAGGCTTCGGTGCCGCGGCCATGCGGGGTTCCCAGAACAACGATGTCATCCTGCCCGACGGTTTTGCCACCAACAACAGCGGCGGCATCCTGGCCGGAATCTCCAACGGCGATGCAATCGTGGCCCGGGTCGCGGTTAAGCCCATCCCCTCCATCAGCCGGGTGCAGCAGACCATCAACCTGGCCCACGCGCCGGTCACGGTCAGCATCGGCGGCCGGCACGATATCTCCGCCATTCCCAGGATCATCCCGGTGTGCGAGGCCATGGCGGCCCTGACTCTGGCCGATCATCTGCTCAGACAGAAGGTTATCGCCTGAAGGCGGAACAGGAATTTTTGCAAAGAAACACCAGGACGCGGTGCCGCGAGGGAACACCTTTTAAACCAACGTGTTATCGCTTGCGTCTTTGCCTTGCATACAGGACCCGGATATGAGCACAGCTTCTCCAAAAAAAACAGCCGTCAACAACGTCTGGATGCTGACCAGGGAGTATGACGGTCTGGCCGGGGCCGGCGGGGTCAAGGATGTCGCCCGGCAGCTGGCCGAAGCCCTGGCGCGCTCGGGCCGTAAGGTCAGCGTGGTTCTGCCGCGTTACGGCTTCATGGATCCCGAGCAGTTGGGCTTTGCCCCCCTGGATCTGGGTTTTGAAATCGATATGGACTATGTCGCGGAACCGCGTCGCGAATATGTGCGGGTCTTTGCCAAAACGGAAAAACCGACTGCCAAAAAAGGGGCGCTGGCCATCTACCTGATCGACGCGGCCCGCTATCTGGAAAAAAAGAGCGTCTATACCTATACGGCGGAGGACGAAGCCCTGGATCATTTCCATCATCAAGGCTCGGGCCATTTTGACTACTTCGCCATGAACGTCCTCCTGCAAAAGGCGGCGGCCGCCCTGATGATCCATCTGGGGGAGCGGCCCGATATCATCCATTGTCACGACGGCCACACCGCGATTCTGCCGGCCATACTCCGCGAGACCGAAGGCTTTCGTCATTATTTTGCCAAAACCGGCTGCGTGGTGACCATCCATAACGCCGGGATCGGCTACCATCAGGAAGTGGGCGACCTGCCGTTTGCCGAAGCGATCACCGGCTTGCCCGGGGCGCTGATCACCAACAACCTGCTGGGGGGGAACTTTGACCCCTTTCTTGTCGCCTCGCCGTATGCAACCTTGAATACGGTGAGCGAAAACTATGCCCGGGAGCTGCGGGAAACCGACGACGACGAGCTGACCGGCTTTCTCGGCCACCGGCTCCTTGCGCGGGGTGTAGTGCTCAAGGGAGTGACCAATGGTATCAATCCGGCTGATTTTGATCCGAGCAAACCCAAAGCACTGGGGCTTGCCGCCGCCTTCAACCCCGCCGCCGGCGATCTGGCAGGCAAGACGAAATGCCGCCAGAGCCTGATCAAGGATCTGACCCTGCACAATCTGAAAACGGTCCGTCAGGCCGGCACCCTTGACGAACGACCCGGTATCCCCCTCTTCACCTTTGTCGGTCGCCTCTCTTCCCAGAAGGGGGTGGACAAGCTCTTGGGCGCGTTGGAAACCCTGTTGCCCCTGGATCAGAATTTCCAGGTTCTGATCCAGGGATCGGGCAGCAAGGAGATTGAAAAGGCCCTAGCCGGTCTGGCCGCTTCGCCCAAAAACAAGGGCCGCATCTGTCTGTTGCGAGGCTACGATCAGCAGCTTGCCAACCGTGTTTACGCGGCGGGGGACTTCTTTCTCATCCCCTCCCGTTACGAGCCCTGCGGCCTTACCGACTATATCGCCCAGCTTTTCGGCAACCTGCCCGTCGTCCATCACATCGGCGGTCTGGTCAAGGTGAAGGATGGGGAAACCGGTTTTGCTTACCGGGAGCACAAGTCCGCCGCCCTTATGGGCGCCATGCAGACAGCCCTGCAGACCTTCCGCGCCAATCCCCAAAAAATCCAGGCCATGCAACAGGCGGCCGTTAAAACGATCCTTGACAACTACACCTGGGATAAAGTGCTGGCCCGTTATTTATCGCTTTATCACGAGGCGCTTTCACGGATACAATAGAGTTCGGTCAGCAGGGTAAAACCCACCTGCGGTGAACTTTTACCGAATTTTTCAGCATACCCGACGGATATCCCCGGATAAAAACACATAAAGGAGACTGGCATGACGATACGGATAGGCATCAACGGTTTTGGCCGAATCGGCCGCAATATCTTTCGGGCCATTGACAAAGACCCCCTCTTTGCCGACATCGAGGTCATTGCCATCAACGACCTGACCAACAATGCCACCCTGGCCCATCTGCTCAAGTACGATTCGATCATGGGCGTGTATGACAAAAGCGTAACCGCCGGGGAGGACGGCATTGTCGTCAACGGCCGCCCGGTCAGGATCTTCAACCACCGCAATCCCGCCGACATTCCCTGGGGCGAAATGGGGATTGAATACGTGGTCGAATCCACCGGTCTTTTCACCGATGGGGAAAAAGCCTCCCTGCACCTTGAGGCGGGAGCCAAGAAGGTGGTGATCTCGGCCCCGGCTAAGGGCAAGGTCAAGACCATCGTCATGGGAGTCAACGAGGACGAATACGACCCCACGGAAGACCACATCGTCTCCAACGCTTCCTGCACCACTAACTGTCTGGCGCCCATGGCCAAGGTCATTCTCGACCGCTTCGGCATCAAGACCGGTCTGATGACCACGGTGCATGCCTACACCAACGACCAGTCCATTCTGGATTTTCCCCACAGCGACCTGCGGAGGGCCCGGGCTGCGGCCCTTTCCATGATCCCCACCAAAACCGGAGCAGCGGCGGCGGTCTCCCTGGTTATCCCCGAGCTGAAAGGCAAGTTTGACGGCTTGGCGGTGCGGGTGCCCACCCCCAACGTTTCTCTGGTGGATGCGGTCATGGAGGTGGAACGGCCCACCACGGTGTCGGAGGTGAATCAGGCCCTTAAGGAGGCGGCCAACCGCTATCTGGGCTATTCCGAAGAACCCCTGGTTTCCATCGACTACCAGGGCAACCCGCACTCCTCGGTGATCGACGCCCTGTCCACCAAGGTGATCGGCACCTCGGTCAAGGTGTTGTCTTGGTACGACAACGAATGGGGCTACTCCAACCGGGTGCTTGATCTGATTTTGATGATGGAGAGCCAGAAACCGCTGTAGGGGAGAAGGAACGAGGTTAAAGGTGCGAGGAGCAGGCAAGTCGGGCCACGGCACAATGGGGACGGGATCAGTTATGCAACACCACTCCAGGGCAAAGAGATCTTGCTCCGTTTTAAGTGGATTCGTGATGGTCTTTTTTTGCCCATCATCCGTTGTTGCAAAGAAATTTTGAAAGGAATGTTGAATGGAAACGTTTGAGCATCCGGAAAAATCGTTGTGGATCCGCTTGTGGCAGCCTTTTTTTAATATGTCCATCTATGGAAAATTTGTTTTGGTTCTGGCAAGTTTTCTGCTCGGATATCTTCTTCTGGGGCTGCACACCTATCTTTTTCTTGGTGCCGTTAAAGGTCAGCTCAGCCGGCTCCCCGTGGACCAGGAGCTCCTTTCCCTTACCATGAAAACGATTGATGGCCATATCATTGAAGGTGCCCTGCTGGTGACCATGATCATGATAGTGCTGAGCATTACCAGCTTTCTCTGCATCCGGGTTCTGGTTTCGTTCCTTGATCAAATGATATGCAGCTTGCAGTCTCTCAGAAATGTAGAGGATGCCAGTCGAATCTGCGAACAGAGTTCTCTGATTCCGGTTATTTCCAAAGATAAAATAGGAACCGTTGCCAGCCTGGTGAATGGGGTGACCTCCGACATCCGCAAAATCTCTTTGTTCCGGCGAACCATCGAGGCGGATGAATCCATCGAAGAGGTATACAGACGCCTGGCCTATGTGTTCAAGGAGCATCTGGGCTTTAAAAACTTTATCATCTGGGAAGTGCGCGCAAAGGACGAAAGTATCGAGGCGGTCTATGCCTGGCCCGCGGACATGGAGACAGAGAGTTGTGTGATAACGAGCGCGAATCTCTGTCGGGCCAAAAGAACGGGGGAGGTTGTTTCATCCAGTGGCAATCCGGATATCTGCCCGATTTTTCCCATGGGAGATGTGATGACCCACAGCTGTGTGCCCATGGTGGTCAGCGGTCAGGTTCTCGGAGTGGTCCAGTTCCTTTCCCTCTACGTGAACTGTCCGGAGCGGGAGAAAGCGTTGCGTTTCAATCTTCACCGTGCCGGCCAGTATTTGAAAGAGGCATTGCCGGTTCTCCACGCCAAGCATCTCGCCGGCAATCTTCAGGAAATGGCGACCCGGGACGCCTTGACCGGTCTTTCCAATCGGCGCTTCCTTGAAAACAATATCAATCAGTTGATCGCCAGTCTGAAGCGGAGAAACAGTCAGATGGGCATTCTGATGTGTGACTTGGATTTTTTCAAGAAGGTAAACGATGAATACGGCCATGACGTGGGGGATCAAATCTTGAAAACCCTGGCCATAATCCTGCAAAATACCGTGCGGAGTTCGGACATCATCATCCGCTATGGCGGTGAGGAATTTTTGATCCTTCTCACCGATTGTGAAAAAACCATGGCCGGCGAAGTTGCCGAGAAGATTCGTAATGCCGTGGAGAAACATGTTTTCCAAGTGGAGAATGGCTCACTTCGCAAGACCATCAGTATCGGCACCAGTCTCTTTCCCAATGATACGGAGGCCTTCTGGGAGTGTGTTAAATTTGCGGATATTGCCCTTTATAAGGCGAAAGAGACCGGGCGGAACAGGGTTGTCAATTTCGATAAATCCCTGTGGGATTCAAAGGATTATTAAGCAACAAAGAAGAATGTCGGTGACATTCAAACACAATAAGGAAAATTAACATGAATACCAAAACCAAGATCTCTCTTGCCGCAATTCTGCTGGGGCTCGGCGTCTGTTTTTATTTCACGCCACATCTGGCCGTGCGTGGAATGAGATCAGCCGCCGAGGAAAAAAACGCGGCCAAGTTCTCCGGATACGTCGATTTCCCGGCGGTAAAGGAAAACTTGAAGGCAAGTTTCAATGCCAAGCTCGCCTCCCAGCTGGGGAAGGAAAAAGGTGCAAATCCTTTTGCCGCCATGGGGGATGCGATGGCGGCGGCTCTTATCAATCCGATTGTCGAATCACTTGTGACCCCGGAGAGTTTGGCGATCATGATGGAAGGCGACAAGTCGCAGCCCGGAGAGAACAACACCAAGTCGCCCCAATCCGGCCCAGGCACGGACACCTCGATGTCTTACGAGAGCTTTGACCGTTTTGTCGTTACGGTGAAACAAAAGCGCGAAACCGGAGGGGCCATCGGCCTTGTCTTCAATCGCGACGGCATTTTTTCGTGGAAGCTATCCGCTTTAAGGTTGCCCATTTAAAGTCCATGGCCAATCTCTGATCCAACCGGACAACTTGTCAGCTTGGATCAAGGAATGAAGCTCTTTCCACTTGCAGCTGGTCATAAAACTTGAATTGAACGAAAGCAGATACCTCTGCGATTTGTCCATGCAATGCTTGACGGCAATAATGGCGCACAAATGAGATCATTAACCTTTCCCGTTGGTCTGGGCGATAGTGTCGCTGTGTCAATGAGTCGGCACAACCCGGAAAGGTGGGCTGCTATCCCGGACGGACAGACCATTTTCGCGCATCTGTAACAGTGAAGGGATGCTGTTCGGTTATACTGCCAGGGCGCCGGTGATCCGGCTTGTTCTTGCAAATCCGCAGCAAAAATAGTATGGCAAAGGCATGAATATCAAGGCGCAGGGCCCAAAAAAAATAGCCATATCCACCCTCGGCTGCAAGGTCAACCAGTTTGAGTCGGCCGCCTTCCTTTCAGAACTTGGCCGGCGGCAAGTGGAGCTGGTCCCTTTTTCCGGTTCGGCAGATGTTTATATCATCAATACCTGCGCGGTTACGGCCAAGGCTGGAGCCCAGTCGCGCCAGCTGATCCGTCAAGCCTTGCGCGCCAATCCCGAAGCCCGGCTGATCGTGACCGGTTGCTATGCACAGGTTGCCGCCCAGGATATCCTCGATATCGCCGACAGTCCCATCTGCATTGTGGGCAACGGCTGCAAGCATCGATTGGTGGAAGTGGCCCTGGCCGAGCGGCACTGTGATCTGGAAATGCACTTGGGCAATATCGCGGGGCAGAAGGAAATCTCCCCCCTTACCGTCACCAGCTTCGGTGAACGGACCAGGGCTTATCTCAAGGTACAGGACGGTTGCAACAGCTTCTGTTCTTACTGCATCGTACCCTATGCCAGGGGGCGCAGTCGAAGCCTTGCTCCGGACAAGGTCGTGGCCCAGGCCGAGATCTTTGCCGCCCAGGGGTATAAGGAACAGGTGCTCACCGGTATCCATCTTGGCCATTATGGCCAGGATCTCACCCCTCAATCTAATCTGCGCGAGTTACTGGCCCTGCTTCTTGCCCAAAACCTGCCGGTGCGGTATCGCTTGAGCTCCTTGGAGCCAACCGAGATCACGGACGAGCTTCTGGGCCTCATGGCCCAATCCCCGGCGGTCATGCCCTATCTGCATATTCCCTTGCAAAGCGGGGATGACCGGATTTTGCAGAGGATGAACCGTCGCTATCCCGCCGCCACCTTTGCCAAGGTCGTGGAAGAGAGTATGAGGCGTCTGCCCGATGTGGCCATCGGCGTGGATGTATTGGTCGGTTTTCCCGGCGAGGACGAGACAGCTTTTCGCAACACCTATAGCTTGATTGAGTCGCTGCCGGTAAGCTATCTCCATGTGTTTCCCTATTCGAAAAGGCCGGGAACCCCTGCCGCCGCCATGCCTGATCAGGTTCCCAAGGCGGACAAGGATGAACGGGTTGCGCTTCTGAGGGATTTGAATCATAAAAAACGGAGCGCCTTTTACCAAAGCCATCTGGGCAGCATCCGGCAGATTCTGGTGGAAAGGCGCAAAAAAGGGTGCCTGCTGCGGGGGTATACCGGAAATTATATCCCGGTCTCCTTTGAGGGGGACAACGCCATGGTGAATCAGCTGATTACGGTGCGCCTCGAAGAGCTCACCGCCGACGGGGTGCTGGGCAGGATTGTTTGAGTGATTATTTGCCACGAAAACCACAAAAAAAAGGAAGGGATAATCGGTTTTGTGGTTAAAAAACTTTTTCCTTTTTGGATCATAACAGCATGATTGGGGAAATAATTGCCATCGGTGATGAGCTCACCTCCGGGAGTGTGCTGAACACCACCAGCTATTTTGCGGCAAGCCATCTTTTTGCCGCTGGCCACGAGGTTTTGGCCATGACCACCATCGGGGATGATCTCGAGCTCATCGGCCGCACCCTGCAACGGGCTTTGCAACGGGCGGATTTTATTATTGTCACCGGCGGCCTGGGTCCGACCTCCGATGATTTGACCAATGCCGCCGTTTCCTCGGCCCTTTCCCGTCCCGCCACCTTCTATCCGGAACTATTTAAGAAAATCCAGGACCATGGCAAGAATATGCCCGGCGGCCGGCAGGTCTCCCTTGAAAAACTGGCCTGGTTGCCGGCGGGCGCCCATGCCCTGCACACGGAAGCGAAGATGGCCGGATATTTTCTGGTTCAAGACGGCAAACCCATCTTTTTTCTGCCTGGGGTGCCGCATGAAATGAAGGATCTGCTCCTTGAAACGGTGATCACCCGCTTGGCTGTCTGGGAAGGCGAGGAGGTCCGCCAGGTGCGCCAGAAGGTGTATAAGGTGGTGGGCTTGGCCGAGGCTGAAATCAACCGGAAGCTTGCCCATCTGGAGGGACGTGATCCCAGGGTGCGGATCGGCTATTATCCCGTGTTTCCCGAGGTGCATGTCAGTCTTACCGTTACAGGGGCCACAAGCCAGGAGGCCAAGGCGGTCTTACAAAAATATGACGCCCAGGTGGCGACCTTACTTGGCGATTGCTGTTACGGGACAGGGAGTGACACCCTGGAAGGCGTGGTGGGGAACCTGCTTGCCGCGCGTGGCCAGACAGTGGCCGTGGCGGAATCATGCACCGGTGGTCTCATCGGCCACACCCTGACCAGGATCGCCGGGAGTTCCGCCTATTTCCTGGGCGGGGTGGTGGCTTACAATGATGCCTTGAAGGAGCGTTTGCTTGGTGTCAATCGCGAGATTATCCTGCGTTGCGGTGCGGTCAGCGCGGAAACCGCCAGGGGCATGGCCGAGGGGATGCGGCGGGTGACCCCAGTTGACCATGCCCTTGCCGTTACCGGGATTGCCGGACCCACCGGCGGCACGGCAGACAAGCCGGTGGGTACGGTCTATTTCGGCCTGGCCGGCTCGGAGAAAACCCAAACCTTTCGCTTTCATTTTTCCGGGGACCGTTGGCAGGTACAGGCCTTGGCCAGCCAGAAGGCTCTTGATCTTTTACGCCGACATCTGCTTGGTCTTGATAATGAGCTCCGGACAGTGTAAAACGAACCGACTATAATTCCTCACACTTAATTGTAAGTGTGAAAAAAGACGCAAGAACAACGTTTATTGTCTTGGAACTCTTTGGATTTGTGTTACGGACCTGTGACCTTTTTCCTTTTTTTGCGAGTCCATCATACCTTGGGAGACTTAATACATGGCCAGTGCCGAAGATAAGAATAAAACCCTTGATACCGCGATTTTTCAAATCCAGAAGCAGTTCGGCAAGGGATCGATCATGCGGCTCGGCACCGACGAGCGCGAGGCGGTGGCGGTTATTCCCACCGGCACTCTGAGTGTTGATATCGCCACCGGCATCGGCGGCGTTCCCCGGGGGCGGATCACGGAAATCTATGGCCCGGAATCTTCGGGTAAGACAACCCTGGCCCTGCATGTTATTGCCGAGGCCCAGAAGGCCGGGGGTAGCGCGGCCTTCATCGATGCCGAGCATGCTCTGGACATCGGCTATGCCGAGCGCCTCGGGGTCAAGGTCGACGATCTCCTCGTTTCCCAGCCCGATTACGGCGAGCAGGCCCTGGAGATCGTTGAGATCCTTATCCGCAGCGGGGCGGTGGATGTCATTGTTGTTGACTCGGTGGCGGCCTTGGTGCCCAAGGCGGAAATCGACGGCAACGCAGGCGACTCCCATGTCGGACTCCAAGCCCGGCTCATGTCCCAGGCCATGCGCAAGCTCACCGGGGTGCTCAAACGCACCAATACCGCGATCATCTTCATCAACCAGATCCGGATGAAGATCGGGGTTATGTTCGGAAATCCTGAGACCACCACGGGCGGCAACGCCCTCAAATTTTACAGCTCCCTGCGGCTCGATATCCGCCGCCAGGCCGCCATTAAAGACGGGGTGGAGGTTATCGGCAACCGGACCAAGGTCAAGGTGGTGAAGAACAAGATGGCCCCGCCCTTTAAGGAGGCTGAGTTCGATATCATCTATGGTGAAGGCGCCTCCAAGGTCGGCGACCTGCTCGATCTGGCCACGGCCCAGGATATTGTCGAGAAAAGCGGGGCCTGGTATTCCTATAACGGCGAACGCATCGGCCAGGGGAGGGAGAACTCCAAGATCTTCCTCAAGGAGCATCCGGAGATGTGTGCTGATCTTGAAAGAAAGGTGCGCTTAGGCTATGGTCTGCCCGCGCCGGGAGAAAAGGCCGCGGTTCCGGCACCTGCCGCCGACTGATTAAAAAAAGAACAATATCTTTGTAAGAAGCGGGATGCGGATGCGTCCCGCTTCTGTAATTTGAAGGAATGTCCCAATGAACGGAAACGAGATACGCAAACGATTTTTGACCTACTTTACCGACAAGGGCCATACGGTGGTGGAAAGCTCTGCCCTGGTGCCCCATGACGACCCGACCCTGCTCTTTACCAATGCCGGGATGGTTCAGTTCAAGCGGGTGTTCATGGGCGAGGACAAGCGGGATTACGTCCGGGCCGTGACCTGCCAGCGCTGCGTGCGGGCAGGCGGCAAACATAACGATCTGGAAAACGTGGGCTATACCGCCCGCCACCATACCTTTTTCGAGATGCTCGGTAATTTTTCCTTTGGCGATTATTTTAAAAAGGATGCCATCCATTACGCCTGGGACTTCCTCACCAAGGAGGTCGGGTTGGACCCGGAAAAACTCTGGGTTTCGGTGTTTGACGATGATGACGAGGCCTTCGGACTCTGGGAAAAGGTCAAGGATCTGCCTCAGGGGCGCATCGTGCGGATGGGGGAAAAGGACAATTTCTGGGCCATGGGCGACACCGGCCCCTGCGGTCCCTGTTCGGAGATCCATATCGATCAGGGGGCGGAGGCGGGCTGCGGCCGACCCGATTGCAAGCTCGGCTGCGACTGCGACCGCTTTCTTGAGATCTGGAACCTGGTGTTCATGCAGTTCAACCGGAGCGAGGACGGCAGCATGGCCCCGCTGCCCAAGCCGAGCATCGACACCGGCATGGGCTTGGAGCGCATTGCCGCGGTTACCCAGGGGAAATTCACCAACTACGATTCCGATCTGTTCAGCGGCATTATTACGGCGATCGCCGATGTTGCCGGAGTTCGCTACGGATCGGATGCGGCGGTCAACACGGCTCTGCGGGTTATCGCCGATCACAGCCGGGCCACCACCTTTCTGGTGGCCGACGGGGTCCTGCCTTCCAATGAGGGAAGGGGCTACGTGCTCCGCCGCATCATGCGCCGAGCCATCCGTTTTGGCCGCACCCTCGGATTGAAAAAGCCCTTTCTCACCGGGGTGACCTCCGCGGTCATCGCCGAGATGGGCGAGGCGTATCCCCATCTCCATGGAGCGCGCGAGCTTCTGGCCAAGGTGGTGCACAACGAGGAGGTCCGCTTTCTGGAAACCCTGGACCATGGTTTGACCATGCTCCATCAGGAGATGAAGCGGTTGCAGGATGCCGGCGAGAAAGAAGTCTCCGGCGAGTTCATCTTCAAGCTTTACGATACCTACGGGTTTCCCGTGGATATCGTAAAGGATATCGCCATTGAGAAAGGGATGCTGGCGGATGAGGCCGGATTCAACGCGGCCATGGAAGTGCAGCGCAATCAATCCAAGAAATCATGGAAAGCCACCTCGCTTGCCGAAATGGGGGCAGGGATTCGCGCCCTGCTGGATACCGGGATGCGTAGCCGCTTTGTCGGCTATGAAACCCGGCACCATCAAGCGGCCATTACCGGCCTGGTAAGTGCCGGCGGTGCCGGCCTTGAGCAGGCGGGCACCGGCGAGCAGATATCCGTGGTCTGCCCGGAAACCCCTTTTTATGCCGAGTCCGGCGGGCAAAGCGGCGATCGGGGCATGATCATTGGACCCCATGGTAAGGCGAGGGTGGAAACCACCATGGCCGTAGGGGAAGGGCTTATCCTCCATCAGGCCGAGGTTATGGAAGGCAGTCTGGCCCTCGGCGAGACCGTTGAGCTCAAGGTGGCGGAAGGCAAGCGTCAGCGCACGGCCAACAACCATACCGCCACCCATCTCTTGCAGGCCGCCCTGCGCGAGGTTCTGGGCGAGCATGTGAAGCAGTCCGGCTCCCTAGTCAATCCGGATCGGCTTCGCTTCGATTTTACCCATTTTTCCCCCCTCACTCGGGAGGAGCTGGCTCGGGTGGAAAAAATCGTCAATGAGGGTGTCCGGGCCAATGCCCAGGTATCCACGGCGGTGCTTGACCGGGAGGAGGCCATCAAGGGCGGAGCCACGGCCCTGTTCGGTGAGAAATATGAGGCCAGCGTCCGGGTTGTTTCCGTGGGCGAGATCAGCAAGGAATTGTGCGGCGGCACCCATGTGGGCGCGACCGGAGAGATAGGCCTATTCAAGATTCTGAGCGAAAGCGGTATTGCCGCCGGAGTACGGCGGATCGAGGCGGTAACCGGTCCCGGCGCCATGGAACGGTTTCAGCAGGTCGAGGCCCAGTTGGCAATGCTCGCCGCCAAACTCAAGACCTCGCCGGAGGAACTGGCCGTCAAGCTCGATAAAATCCTGGCCCGTCAAAAAGAGCTGGAACGCGAAGTGAGCCGGTTGACCGCGGATCTTTCCGTCAACGATCTCGGCGCGATGCTCGAAAACGCCCAGGAGATCGGGGGGGTGAAGGTGGTTGTCGCCCAGATCGCCATGGATTCGCCGAAAACCATGCGGGAAGTCGGTGATAAGGTGCGGGACGCACTGGGTAGCGGTATTGCCGTTTTGGGCGGCGTCTTTGAAGGAAAAGTGAGTCTGCTGGCCATGGTCACCAAGGATCTCAGCACCCGGTTTCATGCCGGTCAGATTGTGAAAGAGGTAGCTGTCATGGTTGGCGGCAGCGGGGGCGGGCGGCCGGATATGGCCCAGGCCGGCGGGACCATGGCGGATAAGCTGCCGGAGGCTCTTGCCGCGGTGCATGGGATCATCGTCGAGCAAGGGGCCAAAGCATCTCGCTAAATACCTTAGAGAAAAGGACCTGTTAGGTTGTGATTTTGTAGAAATATCCAAGGAAAAACAGGGGAAGAAAGCAGCGGGAAAATGTATTGACATGCCAAAAAAATTCGATTAGAACCGTTCAATTGTTAATGAACGGGGATTCATTTCGTGCGCACATACCAAGATTTTTTCATATATTAATTGTAAAGAAAAACGGGGGCCTGTAATGATTACCATCGACCTGACCATGCTCATTCAGATTGCCAATATGCTTTTGCTTATTGTCGTTTTGAATGCAGTCTTGTACAAACCGATCCGCTCAATTATCGATGAGCGCCAGAAGAAGATCGGCGGCCTTGATGAGGGCATTGACCAATTCAAGAAAAATGCTGCGTTGCGTCTTGATGAGTTTGGCCAGAAGATGAAGGATGCCAGGATCAGGGCAAAAAAAGAGTACGAGGCTGCCAGAAATGCGGCCCTTGCCGAGAGCTCGGAAAAATTGGCTGGAATCCGCAAGGAGGTTGATGCGCAGAAAACCGGTCAGCTTGCCGAAATAGAAAAGCAGTTTGCCGCAGCCCAAGCCGAACTGCAGGGGCAGATTTCCGGTTTTGCCGGCGAGATGGCGGGCAAGGTTTTGGGGAGGGCTCTGTAGATGAAGAATGTCTCATGGAAAAAAACCGGCGTAGCCGGATTGTCGTTGCTTCTGGTGCTGGCGTTTGCCGTTGCGGCATATGCTTCCGGTGATGGCGCCATCCCCAGGGAAAAATGGATGGATCTGCTGTATCGGGCATTGAATTTTGCCGGCCTGGCTTTCATCTTGGTCTTCTTTTTGAAGAAACCCTTTGCCGAAGGCTTGAGCAGTCGGCGGGACGGGATCAAGGATCAACTTGAAGCCCTGGAGTCCAGGAAGGCCGAGGCCGAGCTGCTGTACAAGGAGGCCGAAGCCAAGATTGCCAGGCTCGATGAAGAAGTGAACGGGATCATCGCCGAGGCGGTCAAGCAGGGTGAGGTGGAGAAGGAAAAGATCATCGCCGATGCCGAACGCAATGCCGGGGATATCAAGCGGCAGGCGGAAATGGCTGTTGCCCATGAGCTTACCGAGGCCAAGGCTCGCCTGAAGGCCGAGGTGGCCGAGCAAGCCGTGCTGCTGGCGGAAGAACTGGTTCGAAAAAATATTCAGCCTGCGGATCAGAGCAGGATGGTTGAACTGTCTCTTGATAAGGTCGGAGGTATCCAGTGAAGAATACAGTATTAGCCAAACGATATGCCAAGGCGTTGTTTGCCGTTGGTAAGGAAGGGAATGCCTTCGCGGAGTTTGCCAAGACCCTCAATGCCATGGCCGAGCTTTTTCTCGGAATGCCCGAGGTTGCCGATGCCCTGACCAACCCACTCTATCCTGTTGAGGCGCGGGAAAAGGTCATGGAGCATCTTCTTGCCTCCATGCAGGTTTCACAGGTTCTGGGTAATTTTTTCAAACTGCTGGTGCAGAAAAAACGCGCGAATATCCTGCCCGACATCGCCGCAGTGTTCCAGGCTATGGTCGATGCGGATAACAATATGTGTCAAGGGACGGTGGTTTCGGCCATGGAGCTGACCCCGGAACTCAGTGCAAAGGTTAAGGCAACATTGGAAAAAATAACCGGCAAGCAAGTCGTCCTTACGTCTCAAGTCGATCCGTCCATTATCGGCGGCATTGTGGCCAAGGTCGGTGATTTGGTGCTCGATGGAAGCATCAGATCACAGCTGGCTGGTTTAAAAGAATCCATTAAGGGGAGTGAATAAGACAAATGCAGATCAAAGCCGAAGAGATCAGTCAAATTATCAAGGGGCAGATCAAGGATTACGAAAGTAAAGTTGATCTGAGTGAAACCGGCACCGTAATCTCCGTTGGTGACGGTATCGCTCGTGTGTACGGGGTTGAGAAGTGCATGGCCATGGAGCTGCTTGAGTTTCCCGGTGGAGTCTTGGGCATTGCCTTGAACCTTGAAGCGGACAACGTTGGCTGTGCGCTTCTTGGTGACGTGCGGAAGATCAAGGAAGGCGACACCGTAAAACGGACCGGTCGTATTGCCGAGGTTCCCGTCGGTCCCGAGATGGAAGGCCGCGTTGTTGACGGCGTGGGCAACCCCATCGACGGGCAGGGTCCGCTCAATGCCAAGCACAGCTCCAAGATCGAGGTTTTGGCCCCGGGCGTTATCGCCAGGAAGTCCGTTCATGAGCCTTGCTACACAGGCGCCAAGGCCGTTGACGCCATGACCCCTGTTGGCCGCGGCCAACGTGAGCTGGTAATTGGCGACCGTCAGATCGGCAAGACCGCTCTCTGCGTCGATGCGATCATCGCTCAGAAAAACACCGATGTGCATTGCGTCTATGTGGCCATCGGCCAGAAGAAGTCCACGGTGGCCTTGGTTGTTGAAGCGCTGCGTAAGCATGGCGCCATGGAATACACCACCGTTGTTGCTGCTTGCGCTTCTGATCCGGCGCCGATGCAGTATGTCGCAGCCTTTGCCGGTTGCGCCATGGGCGAGTACTTCCGTGACAACGGCCAGCATGCCCTGATCATCTATGACGATCTTTCCAAGCAGGCGGTCTCCTACCGTGAGTTGTCCCTGCTCCTTCGTCGTCCGCCCGGACGTGAAGCGTACCCCGGCGACATTTTCTTCAACCACTCCCGTCTGCTGGAGCGTTCTTGCAAGGTGAACGATGCCCTGGGTGCCGGTTCTCTTACCGCCCTGCCCATCATCGAGACCCAGGCCGGCGACGTATCCGCCTTTATCCCGACCAACGTTATCTCCATTACCGACGGTCAGGTATACCTTGAGCCCAACCTCTTCTTCGCCGGTGTTCGTCCCGCGATCAACGTCGGTCTCTCCGTATCCCGCGTAGGTGGCGCTGCTCAGGTAAAAGCCATGAAACAGGTTGCCGGCTCCCTTCGTCTGGATCTGGCCCAGTATCGCGAGCTCGCCGCCTTTGCCGGTTTCGGTTCCGATCTTGACGCCGCCACCCAGGCACAGTTGACCCGTGGCGCCCGTCTGGTTGAGATTCTGAAGCAGCCCCAGTATCAGCCGCTGCCCATGGAAAAACAGATCTGTATCCTTTTTGCCGGTACTCGCGGCTATCTCGATACCTTGCCCGTTGACTGCCTGGCTGAGTATGAGCAGCAGCTTTATGCCCATATTGAGAAAAACCAGCCGAGCATCTATGATGACCTGAAAGAAAAACAAGCCATTGATGCCGCCCTGGAAGAAAAAATCCGGGCCACTCTGCAGGCTTTCGGTGAATCTTTCAAGGCTGCCAAGGGCCTCAAATAAGGGGGGTAAGGTCTCATGCCGAGCCTAAAAGATGTAAAAACGAAGATTGGTGGGGTGAAGAAAACTGCCCAGATCACCAAGGCCATGAACATGGTAGCTGCGGCCAAGCTTCGCGGGGCACAGCAGAAGATGGAGGATTTTCGCTCCTATGCCGAGAAGTTCAACGCGGCAATGGGCAATCTGTCTTCGGCCATGGATTCCGGCGCTTTCCCGCTCATGGAAAAGCGCGAGGTCAAGAACGTGGAGATCCTGGTGGTCACCTCGGATCGCGGCCTGTGCGGCAGCTTCAACGCCAACATCCTCAAGATGACCGAGAAGCTCATGGCAAGTCTTGAAGCGCAGGGCAAGAAGGTGTCTCTGGTCTGCGTCGGCAAGAAGAGTGCCAACTATTTCCGGAAAACCGGTAAGGTTCGGCAGCGTCATGTCGATCTGATGGGTACCTTTCAGATGTTCAACGCCCGGGCCATTGCCCAGGATATTGCCGGAAACTTTCTTTCCGGCGGCAGCGATGAAGTCCGTATTGTTTACGGAAAATTTAAAAGTGTTGCCGTTCAGCGTCCCGCTGAGCAGATGTTCCTGCCTATCCAGCCGAATGTTGTTGAGGCAGCGGAGGCAACATCTTCTTCTGCCGGATCCTATATCTATGAGCCGAGCACCGAGGAAATCATGGAAGTGCTTCTGCCGCTCTACATGAATGTCATGGTTTATCATGCCATGCTGGAAGTGAGCGCCAGCGAGCATGCCGCTCGGATGACCGCCATGGATAATGCGACCAGCGCATGTAAGGATATCATCCATAGCCTGACCCTGATTTACAACAAGGCGCGGCAGGCTGGCATCACCGCGGAATTGATGGATATCGTCGGCGGTGCCGAGGCGTTGAAGTAACCAGGTGAAATCAGGCTGAATCATTCAGCTGTCATAGATTGTCAATGTAAGTACTAGCTGAGGAGGCTTTTTCAATGAGTGAAGCAAGAGTTGGTAAAATTGTTCAGGTCATCGGACCTGTTGTTGACGTTGAGTTTGAGCCGGACAACCTGCCGGAGATCATGAACGCCCTGCTGGTAAGCAACAAGGGTATCAGTGACGAGCCGAATAATCTGGTTATCGAGGTTTCCTTGCATCTTGGCGATAATGTTGTCCGCTGCGTTGCCATGGACCAGACCGACGGTTTGATTCGCGGCCAGGATTGCACGGATACCGGCAAGCCCATTGAGATCCCTTGCGGCGCTCCTGCTCTGGGACGGATCATGAACGTGGTCGGTCGCCCGGTGGATGGCATGGGGCCCATTGCCTCCGATAAAATGCGCACGATTCATCGTCCTGCCCCTGCTTTTACCGATCAGTCCACCGAGGTTCATGTTTTGGAAACCGGGATCAAGGTTATCGATCTGCTGGTTCCTTTCCCCCGTGGCGGCAAGATGGGATTGTTCGGCGGCGCAGGTTGCGGCAAGACCGTTATCATGATGGAGATGGTTAACAACATCGCCATGCATCATGGTGGTATTTCCGTATTCTGCGGGGTTGGCGAGCGGACCCGTGAAGGTAACGATCTTTACCACGAGATGAAGGACTCAGGCGTTTTGCCGAAAGCTGCCCTTGTTTACGGCCAGATGACCGAGCCGCCGGGAGCACGTTCTCGTGTTGCATTGACCGGGTTGTCTGCTGCGGAGTACTTCCGTGATGAGGAAGGCCAGGACGTTCTCTTCTTCGTTGACAACATCTTCCGGTTTACCCAGGCCGGCGCCGAGGTTTCCGCGCTTCTTGGCCGTATTCCTTCGGCGGTTGGTTATCAGCCCACCCTGGCCACCGACCTTGGTGCCCTCCAGGAGCGGATCACCTCCACCAACAAGGGTTCCATCACCGCGGTACAGTGCGTTTACGTACCTGCCGATGACTTGACCGACCCGGCTCCGGCCACCACCTTTGCCCATCTGGACGGAACCGTTGTTCTTTCCCGTCAGATCGCAGAGCTTGGCATCTACCCTGCGGTTGATCCTCTGGATTCCACCTCTCGTATTCTTGATCCCAACGTTTTGGGTGAGGAGCATTACCTGGTTGCCCGTGGTGTGCAGACCAGTCTTCAGAAATATAAGGATCTGCAGGATATTATCGCTATTTTGGGTATGGACGAGCTCTCTGAAGAGGATCAGACCCTCGTTACACGTGCTCGTAAGATCCAGCGGTTTCTGTCCCAGCCCTTTACCGTTGCCGAAACCTTTACCGGCATGGCCGGTAAATACGTAAAAGTAGCCGACACTGTCCGCGGCTTTAAAGAGATCTTGGAAGGCAAACATGACGAGCTGCCTGAGATCGCTTTCTACATGGTAGGCAGCATTGAAGAAGCGGTTGAAAAAGCCAATAAAGAGAAGGCTGCTGCTTAAGGAATTGACTGACTTTCCGATCCCATCCGGGTTCGGTGAGGACTTGAGGTTTACCCATGGCTGAAAAATTAAAGTTGGAAGTGGTAACTCCCAAAGGGGCCATAGTGAGCAAGGAGGTTGACATCGTCACCGCTCCCGGCTATGGCGGTGAGTTTGGTATTCTTGCCAACCATGCGCCTTTTCTGAGTACGATCAAGATTGGCGTCCTGACATACAAAACAGGGAGTCAGGAAGAAACCCTGATGGTGAGTGGCGGTTTTTGTGAAGTCTCCAATAACAAGCTGACCTTTCTTGTTGAATCCGCGGAGCGTGGGACAGACATTGATGTTGCGCGTGCGATGCGGGCCAAGGAACGTGCGGAAAAACGGTTGGCTGAGGCCCAGGCCCAGAAAGAAAATTTCGATAGAACCAGGGCCGAGGCTGCAATGCAAAGGGCCTTGAGTCGGCTTAAGGTTGCCGAGAGGCACAAGCCCTCCTGAGAACCAAGTTTACAAAGATAATAAAAAAAGCCGCTCGGCAACGAGCGGCTTTTTTTTATGAGCGGAAATCGGGGAAAAGAGTTTATTTCTCGCTGAGATTTGCCTCGACGACAAAAGAGCCTGCGGCGGTATCAAAAGGGATGACAATGGTTGGCGCTTTGGAATAATAGGAGATTTCAACTCCTTTGCCGACGACCATGTTGGGAGTGGCCAGATCGAATTTGTGGTCAAGCTTGGCCAGTTGCGCCTTGGCGCCGCCACATATCATGTTGGTCAGTTCGCCGACAGCATCAACAACCTCGTCGTCAATTTTTTCCTTGGGCTCTTCCATGAGCATATTGGCGACAATTTTCAAAATGCATTTTTCCGAAAAACTCACAATCATCGACCCGGTAATCTCTTCGGAGGTCATGCCGATGATACCGGTAACCTCGCCATAGGAGGTGTTGCACTCTTTCAACCGGGGTTTTTGCGGGGTTACCTGGGTCTGAGCCATGGTTTCCAAAACATTTTTGGCTGCTGTTAAAAAAGGATTTATGAATTCTGCTTTCATGGGATAGTTGGCTCGCTTTTTTTCTGCTTATTATTGGAATCTACAATATTAATTTGCGGGATATCCCCTGAATTGTCAAGCGCCATTTAGCGTGTGGCGGGCAGGCGGTTTGGATTTATTCCGATCGGTAAGCGGCTTTATGGTGAATTTATGCATGAAATGCTGTTGAAAACAGATTAACATATATAGTTAAAGTCTAACTTGTCGTTATTGCGATAAATATCGGTACTTGTACCGATGGTCCAAAATTTTCGGGTAGGAGGCTGTGATGGATGCAAAAGAAAGAATGAACATTTCCCGTCAATTTTCTCGGGAATTGCCCGTTGCCGGACGGATCAAGAATTTTGACGAGGTTGTTTCCGGTTATGAGGAAAAGCAGGCTCAACTTGAGGCGGAGCGTTGCCTGCAATGCAAAAAGCCGAAATGCCGGGAAGGTTGCCCCATTCACAATGACATCCCCGGATTTATCAAGCTGTTGCGCGAAGGCAAGATTGAAGAGGCGTACTGGAAAGATCGCGAAACCAACTCGCTTCCTGCCATCTGTTCGCGGGTCTGCCCCCATGAATTTCAATGCGAAGGTCACTGTATCAGAGGGAAAAAGGGTGAGCCGGTGGCCATCGGTATGCTCGAGCGCTACATCGTTGACTGGATGGTGGCCAATAATAAGAATCTGCTGCAGCCCTGCGCCATGCCCAAGGACAAAAAGGTGGCAATCGTCGGCTCCGGCCCTGCCGGGATGTCGGTGGCTTATTATCTTGCCCATGAAGGCTACCATTGCACGATTTTTGAAAGTCTTCCCGTCTTCGGCGGCATGCTGGCGGTGGGCATCCCATCCTATCGTTTGCCGCGTCAGATCATTGCCGCTGAATGCGAGGCCTTGAAAAGCTGCGGGGTGACCTTGGTCCATGGGGTAACCATTGGCAAGGATAAGACCCTCCAGGATCTCCGGGATGAGGGTTTTGCCGCGGTCTTTATCGGCCCTGGCGCTCACTTGAGTCGAAAGCTTGGGGTTGAGGGAGAAGATTTGCAAGGGGTGGTGCATGGAGTTGATTACCTGCGCAAGGTCAATATCGGTGAAACCCTGAATCTCGGGAAAAACGTCGTGGTGGTAGGCGGCGGAAATGTGGCCATTGATTGTGCCAGGACCGCCCTGCGCACCGGCTCTGATAATGTGTTCATTCTCTATCGGCGGAGTAAGGCGGAGATGCCCGCTTCCCAAGCGGAGATCCATCATCTGGAGGAAGAAGGCGTGCGCATCGAGATGCTGGCCGCTCCGGTTGCGATCCATGGCGAAAACGGCAAGCTGACTAAGATAGAGTGCATCCGGATGGAACTCGGCGCCTGTGATGCTTCTGGCCGTTGTCGTCCAGTTCCCAAGGAAGGATCCAACTTTATGCTCGACGCTGATGCCATTATCCCGGCCATCAGCCAGGATGTTGATATCACCGCCGGTTCCGGTCTTGATCTGGCCTTGAGCCGCTGGGGAACCTATGTTGTTGATGAGGTGACCATGCAAACCTCCGAGGAGTGGATTTTTGCGGCCGGCGATGCGGTGCTTGGGCCCCAGACCGTGGCCAAGGCAGTGTATCAGGCCAAGGAGGCAGCCGAGTCCATTAAGCGGTATCTTGAGGGTAAGAATCTGAAGGAAGGACGCAAGGCTTTTACTCTCGAATAAGCCTTGTTGCGAAGAAGAAGTATGCGAACCTCATCCCGGCATCTGTTGGGGTGAGGTTTTTTTCTTTACAGGCATTATCGGGTCCAAGTGGCCGGAAAACTTGAGCCGGGCTCTTCCGGTTAAATTGTTTGCCCTTTCTTCTAGGAGCAGCGAGTTGTTGATATACATTCCGATTTTCATTTTTTTTGGTTTTTTCTGTACTCTGTTGCCCGGAGATGCTCTTGCCGACGAGGTACATTTAAAAAATGGGGATCATATTACAGGAGAATTGATCAGCAAAGAAAACGGGACGGTGTCGGTAAGGACAACATATGCCGGGATAATCCTTATCAAGTGGAACGAGGTAGCCCATATTGCCACCGACCAGCCAGTTGAGGTGTATCTTAAAAACGAGACCCTGGCTGAAGTCAGTGAAATTAACGCCGGTCCGGCGAAAGAGGATGGAGAGAAGGCTGCGGCGATTCCGGCCTCGGAGGTTCAATATCTCAATCCGCCTCCATATATAACCGGCAAGGGTATTTTGTGGAGCGGTCGGTTAGATGCAGGGTACTGGGCTAACGATGGGAATTATAACAAAAAAAGGTTCAACTTTGATGGGCAGCTCGGCGCACGCAGCAAAAAGAAGCGCTATACCTTAAGTGGAGGCTATCTCTTTGTTGAAGACGAGGGCGTGGAAACAGAGTCAAAGAGCAAGGGGGCAGCCAAAATAGATCATTTTTTCAACACAAAATGGTATGGCACCGCTCAGATCAAACTTAAAAAGGATCGCTTCAAGGATATCAACCTGCGGACCATTGTTGGTGGTGGCCCCGGTCACCAGTTCTGGGAGTCACGGAATTTGAACTTGTCTGTTGAATCAGGCTTCGACTATGTCATGGTGGACTACGTGGAAGATCCGAATCAAAAGTATCCCGCTTTCCGTTTTGCTCTGGATTTTGACAAGTTCCTCATCGAAAACCGTTTGCAAGCGTTCCACAACCATCAGTTCAACAGCAACCTTGAGGACGTGGAAGACCTTCTGTTCAGCAGTCAGAGCGGGTTCAGGATACCCGTTATGACAAATTTGACCACGACAATTGAGATAGATTATGATTGGGATAATCAGCCGGCCGATCATAAAAACAGAGGGGATACAACCTACAAATTCAGCGTCGGCTATTCCTGGTAGAACAGCCAAGCGGTATTGCCGTTATGATGGCAGACGGCCAAGAGAGAAGATCTCAGCCGCGAAAATAAACCCGTGAGGATCGAGTTGATTCAACGGGATATAGGATGTCTGTAATTGGCAACCAGGCGCATGCTCTCAACATATTGGGCTACGCCGCCGGAGATGTGATTGGCCACCTCGGCAAGGTAGGCCTCGTTTCGAAGTCGTTTTTCCTCCTCGGGATTGCTCAAAAAAGCGATTTCGGTGAGGATGGCGGGCATCTGGGCACCGATGAGCACCACAAAAGGCGCCTTCTTGACCCCAAGATTGGAGACATCGCTGAATTTTTGGTTCAGGCCGCTCACCATCTTATCCTGCACCAGTCCGGCCAGCTTCAGGGATTCGTTTATTTTTGAATTCTGCATGAGATCCAGGAGGATGGCTTGCAGGTCGCTGATTTGTTTGGCCGAGGTGGCGTTTTCCATGGCCGCCAGCCGCATGGCGTCTTTGTTGCTGGCCAGGTCAAGGACGTAGGTTTCAATTCCATGGGCGTCATGGTTCGGGGCGGCGTTCACATGGATGGAAAGGAACAGGTCGGCTTCCTTGGCATTGGCAATGGCCGTTCGTTCTTCCAGGGGGATGAAGACATCGCGGTCACGGGTGAGGATAACCTCGCAGCCGAGTTTTTCCCTGATGATCTTGGCGACCCTGAGGGCCACGTCAAGGACGATGTCTTTTTCCTTGAGGCCGCTTGGGCTGCAGGTGCCTGGGTCTTTACCGCCGTGGCCCGGATCGATGACGATTCTTTTTATGCCCAACTCCAACTGCCGGGCCAGGGTTGGGGATTGCGCTTTGTTCGCTGGGCTGACTTTTTTCCCCCTGGTCGTAGCTTTCCTTTTGTCGTCGGGTTCTTTCGCCTTCTCCGGAGGGGCATCGTTGCTCATGACATCGATGACCACACGGAATGGGTCGGCAAGGGTGAAGACTTTATAGTTGGAAATATTGGTCTGGGTGTCAAGGACAACGCGGACTGTTTGTGGATCAAACTGGGCATTCCTGACCCGCCGCAACAGACCGTCCTCAATGGGAATGGTTTTTATTGACTCGGGGCTGAGGCGGCAGTTGTGCAGGTCAATGTATATCCGGCGCGGGGAAGCCTCGTTTCCGGTGAGGGTCTGGTGTTTGAAGGTCACCGGGCCGGTGGTCTCGACAACCAGACGGGTGTAACGCTTGTTTGACCAGTGATGGATGGGAAGTACCGTGGCCATCCCGGTTTTTTCTCCAGCAAGGTCTTTTTGTTGCGGTTCATCGACAGCTTGGGGGATGATGCATTTTTCCCTTATCTCTTCCTTGGCTGGCAGAGGGCTTGGCGTAGTTGCGGCGTGCTTGACCTGTAACAGCCGTTCTTGGGCGGCGGCGGCCATGTCGCCCTCAGGATAAATGGCAATGATTTTTGCATAGGCACGGGCTGCCTTGCCGGGATCTTTTTTGTCGGATCGAAAGATGTCGCCCAGAATAAAAAATGCGTCATCGGCCAGGGTATTGCCGGGATACCGGGAGCTCAGCTCTTCGTAAGCAGAAATGGCTTGGTCAAGATCATGGGCTTTGCCTGACTGCGAAAACATGGTTTGAAAGATCTTGCCCAGCATGAACAGGGATTTCGGGGCAACCTGATGGTCGGGCGCGGCCTTATATATGCTGCGGAAAGCGGTGACGGAGGTGAGCCAGCTGTTTCGGTCCTTGCCCTTGTCGTGGGTGACCAGATCCTGGTAATAGGCCTTGGCTTGCTCGTATTGTCTGGCGATGTCATCCTGGTCCGACTCAGACTTGGACCAGGCGGGGGTGGCGAGCAGCAAGAGCATGAAAAACACGAACGGCAAGCGGAAGGCGGCAAGGCGCAAAAGAGGGGTTTGCCTTGCATCTTGCGGAGTCTTTCCGGTTTGCGTTCCTGTCTTGCGCCTAGCGCTGTGCCTGATCCTACTCCACATCGTTCAGCCTTTTGAGTTCATAAAGCAGATCCAGGGCCTCGCGGGGCGACAAGGTGTCGGGATTGATCTCGCGCAACCTGCGTACCGCCGGAGATTCTCCGGCACCAAATAGGGAGAGCTGTCCGGGTTGCGAGTGCTTTTTTTTCTTGGGCGAGGTGGCGATGCGCGGTTCGCCCTGTCGGTTGAATTCTCCTTGTTCGATATTATGCAATAATTCCTTGGCCCTGGCAACAACTCTGGCCGGAACCCCGGCCAGGGCGGCAACCTGAATGCCATAGCTGCGGTTGGTGCCCCCCGGCAGCAGTTTGTGGAGAAAGATGATGGTATCGTTCCATTCCCGGACAGCGATGTTGAAATTTTTCACCCGGTTGTTGGTGGCGGCCAGTTCGGTCAGCTCATGATAATGGGTGGCGAAGATGGTCTTGACGCCCCTGCCGTTTTTGTTGACCAGCTCTTCGGCCACGGCCCAGGCAATGGAGAGGCCGTCGAATGTGGAGGTGCCGCGACCGATTTCATCGAGGATAACCAGGCTCCGTTCCGTAGCGTTGTTGAGGATGTTGGCCGTCTCGTTCATTTCCACCATGAAGGTGGACTGGCCGCGGCGCAGGTTGTCGGAGGCCCCGACCCGGGTGAAGATGCGATCCACCACGCCTATCTCCGCCGAGGCGGCAGGGACGAAGCTCCCCATCTGGGCCATGAGGGTGATGAGGGCGGTCTGCCGCAGCACTGTTGATTTTCCGGCCATGTTGGGGCCGGTGATGATCAGAACCTCTTCGTTCTCCTGGTTAAGATGGACATCGTTGGGCACAAAGCGTCCCGGCGGCAGGGCGCGTTCAATCACCGGATGGCGGCCTTCCTTGATGATGATCGCCTCGCCTGCGGTGATCACCGGTTTGGTGTAGCGGTATTTCTGGGCTGCCTCGGCCAGGCAGCAGAAAAAATCTATCTGGGCCAACCGGGCGGCTGTTTGCAGAATCCGGGAGGAGGCTTCTGCCACCGTGACCCGGATTGCAGCAAAGAGACGGTATTCCAGCTCCAGTCGTTTGTCCTGGGCGCCGAGCACCTTTTCTTCAAATTCCTTGAGCTCCTGGGTGATGAAGCGTTCGGCGTTGACCAGGGTCTGCTTGCGGATGAAGTCGTCGGGGACATGGGCCAGCTGACCCCGGCTTATCTCGATATAGTAACCAAAGACTTTGTTGAAGCCGATCTTGAGGTTAGTGATGCCGGTGCGAGCCCGTTCGCGGGCCTCAAGGCCGAGGATCAGCGCCTTGCCGTCGCGCAGCAGAGTGACCAGTTCGTCAAGCTCCGCGTTATAGCCGGCCTTGATCAGGTTGCCTTCCCGCAAGGTCACCGGAGCGTCTTCGCGGATCCCCGCCTCCAGCAGGGCGTGGAGTTCGGCCAGCTCGTCCAGGGTGGTCCCGAGATTGGCCAGCAGTCCGTCGGCTTCGGCCAGCTTTTCTTTAAGTTTGGGCAATTGGGCCAGGGAACACCGCATGGCCGTGAGATCTCGACCATTGGCCGTGCCCAGCACCACCCGGCCATTGAGGCGTTCCAGGTCATAAACCTTGCTCAACAGTTCCAGGATCTCCTCACGCAACCGGGGGGCGAGGTAGAGCTGTTCCACCGTGTCCAGTCGCTGCCGGATGGCCTCGACCTCTTGCAGGGGAAAGAGCAGGTTCTTCTTGAGCAGTCTTGCCCCCATGGGGGTTTCGCATAGGTCAAGGGTGTCCAGCAACGACCCTTCCCTGGCGCCGCCGGTGATGGTCTGGGTGAGTTCCAGATTGCGGCGGGAGGATTCATCCATGAGCAGGACGAGATCAAACTCAATGGGAGTGAGCCGCTCGATGTGATCCAGGGTGGTTTTCTGAGTTTCCTGCAGATAGAGGAGCAGAGCGCCTGCCGCACCAATTCCGGCTTTCAGCTCCTCGCAGCCGAAGCCGGCCAGGTTGGCTACCCGGAAATGTTCCAGCAGCCGCTGCCGTGCCACCTCCGGATGAAAACCGGCGGCGGGCCGTCTGGTCAGGCAGCCTTGCGGAAGATATGCCTGCAGTTGGTCCGTCAGGGTCGAATCATCGCCGGGCTCTTCGGGCAGGAGAACTTCCGAGGGGGCCAGACGGCCGAGTTCATCCAGCAGAGCGGCGAGGTCTTCCCGTTCGCTGACCAAAAACTCGCCGGTGGAGAGATCGAGCAGGCTCAGGCCCCATTCCTTGCCCTTTTGACAGATGGCGGCCAGATACCGGTTGTCCTTGTCGTCCAGCAGCTGTTCGTCGGTGACCAACCCCGGAGTGACCACCCGGACCACCTCGCGCCGCACCACCCCCTTGGCTTCTTTCGGATCTTCCACCTGCTCGCAGATCGCCACCTTGAAACCCGCCTTAATCATCTTGGCCAGATAGGACGAAACTGCATGGTACGGGATTCCGCAGAGCGGCACCCTGTTCTCGTCATCCTTGCTGTTTCTGGAGGTGAGGGTGATGCCCAGAACCTTGGAGGCGGTCACGGCATCATCGAAAAACATCTCGTAAAAGTCGCCCAAGCGGTAAAAAAGGATTGAATCCCGATGCTGCGCCTTGATTTCAAGGTATTGCTGCATCATGGGGGTGATTTTAACGGAGGCTGATGAGGTGTTGGTCATATGCATTTGAGAAGGCGATGTTCCTTGCACTGCGTTGTGCTCGGGGAAGCGGTCATACTGCCGCCCTGCAGCGATTGATAGGAGGTTTTTTCGGAAAAGTCAAGCACAGGCCGAAAATTCAAGAGCGTGGGTGTTGAATTTGGGGTGTTGATGCGCTAGGGTGAGAAGGCAAGTAGAATGGCAAAAAAAAGGAAATTTTTCAAGAATCAGGAGGGAGATATGGGATGGAAAGGAGTGTTGGTTGTGGGGGCGGCGTTGCTGCTTGGCGCCGGTTATGTGTCTGCGGAGATCATCACCATTGACAGGGAGTTGCCGCAACTTGAGGTGCTGCGAAAGGCCTACGAGGCGGAATTGAAAACCGCGGCTACCCAGAACGATATCGAAAAAATCCAGGAGGAATACGAACAGGCCAAGAAAAATCTTTCAAAATTCGAGGGATACGCCCAGAAGCTTTCCACCCTGGAAGAGGCGAAGAAAAAAGAGATTGAGGTGATCACCGCCAAGTATCTCAAGGAACAGGAAAAGCTCGACACCGCAACCCGCAAGGGCATTGACGATAAATATGAAAAAAAGATCGCGGAGTTGAAGAACCGGGATGTGGCAAAGACCACCAGCAGTTATCAGGCTAAGCTGGAGAAGCTGGAAAAGGAGCTTGTCGGCAAGAATGATCTGGCTGGCGCCCTGGTGGTACAGAGCGAGCGCAAAAAGGTGAGCGGCGCTCCCGTTGTTCCGAGCCCTGTTCTGCCGGGGACGGCGGCCGCTCCGGTTGCCGTGTCGGAGCCCCCGACAGCTGCCGTGGTGGCGAATGTTTCGGCTTCTGCCGGAGGGAAAGGCAAGGACAACCAGATTCATGTGAATTCGGTGCACGGGGTTGCCGGCGCCGAAGGGAATATCTCCAACAATATATATACCTTCACCTTGGACAGTGTCGGCGGGCAGAGCAAGCTGGTTTTTTACGGCTATGGGAATCGTTCCGGCAACTCCTACGGCAGGGTGTATCTGATTGGCCCGGATAGGAATCGTACCGAGGTGGCCAGATGGCGGCCGGATCTGCTGAAGGGGCCGAATGTTTCGGATTTCAAGTCCTACACCCAGGTTCAGCCGATCACTGCGGATATCTCAAGCCAGGTGAAGCAGCCCGGACAATACCGGGTGGAGTTTCAGTATACCGATGGCGATGACGCCCTGAATATCTATCGGGTGGAGATGCAGACCAGGTAATCCGTTGGCCAATAAAAAACGTCCGGTTGATGCCGGTGCATTCAGCCGGGCGTTTTTTATTGGCAAGATGGAACCAATATGCGCCCTGAATGTCTTTGTTTTATATCTGCTGCAATATCGCAGCAGGGCCCGAAGCGCACACACCAATTTTTTCGAGGAGGAAAAAATGAAAAAAAGGATTTTTCTGGCATCCCTACTGGCATCTTTTTTGGCGGCAGGCTCCGTCTCCGCCCAGACGGGACATGGGGCAAGCCATGACGGCGCCATCCAGGAAGCAGGGCAGGGTTCAGCACCGCAACAGGTTGCAGTCCCCATGGCTCCGGGAATGATGATGGACGGAATGATGGGGCCGGGCATGATGCATGGAAAGATGGGCGACCACGGCGGCATGAGCAAGTGTGGCTCAAAGTGCGGCCCCATGCACGGCGGGATGATGGAGCCGTGCATGGAGAGCCTGAGTCCCGAGGCCCAGCAGAAGTTTTTGGATGCGACCAAGGAACTGCGGAAGAAATTCAACGAGAAGCAGTTCGAGTATGCTGAGTTGGCCCGCAATCCAACCGCGGACAAAAAGGAGCTTTTGGCTAAACGGAAAGAGCTCTGGGAGGTGAAGCAGAAGATCCACGAGAAGGTCTGGGACTTCATGACCGAGTAGGGATCGGATCAAAAGAGGCTGGATCGGGATAAGGCGGGATGTATTTTTCCCGCCTTATCTGTTCTGGAAGTCCGGCAGCAGTTTGCTAAAGGTTTGTTCAATGTGTTCCGGAATGGTGCGGACCTCGGCCAGGATGGTCATATAGTTGTGGTCTCCATGCCAGCGCGGCACGATGTGCCAGTGCAGATGGCTGGCCAGGCCGGCGCCCGCCACTTCGCCGAGGTTCAGACCGATATTGAAGCCGTCCGGCTTGAGCATCTTGTCCAGGATGACGGTGCAGCGCGTAAGCATGGTGCTCAGGGCCGCATTCTCCTCTCCGCTGAGCTCGCGGAGGTCGGCGACATGGCGGGTCGGGGCCACCAGCAGATGGCCGTTGGCATAGGGAAAACGGTTCATCAACACGGCCAGGGTGGTATCGCGGTACAAGATGAGATCCTTTGCCGAATGAGGCAGGTTTTTTGCCGCACAGAAGATGCAGCCGGATTCCCGGCCTGTCTTGCCCTCGATATATTCCATCCGCCAAGGCGTCCAGAGCGTTTTCATCTTTTTGCCTGAATTTGATAGATTTGTGCCTGCAGGGTCTCGCCGACTTCAAGAACGGCAAAGGTGCCACCGGCTCCGTAATAGCCGGTGCCGGTGAAACTGCCGGGATTGATGTAGAGCACTCCGCCGAGGCGGTGGCAGACCGGTTTGTGGGTGTGACCGTAAACAATGCAATCCGCTTCCGGAAAGATATCGATGAGTCGTTTTTCAAAATCATAGGTGTTGCCGACCCGATGGATCAGACCGATGGTGAATCCGCCCACCTTGATTTCCTTGTGGCTCGGCAGGTGTTGGCAGGCCAGGGTCGAACACATATTGCCGTGCACCGCATGCACCTCCTTGCCGGAAAAAACCGTCAGGATTTCCGGATCGGTGAGGTCCCCGGCATGGAGAATCATGTCCGTGTCATGGAAGCAGGCCTCTGCGATTTTTTTGAAAGTCTCGGAGGGGGCGGTAAGGTGGGTATCGGAAAGGATACCTATCTTGAAAGAAGTCATTGCTGTTTGATCTGTAACTTTAATAAGGCTTCCTGCATATCCATCCGAGGTTCGATCCTTACCGAAAAGTTAGGAACATCGGCAAAACTTTTATAGCGTGACTCAAGGAATTTTTTTGCCTTGTCATTATAGTCGGCACTGAATTCATAGAAGGTGATGATTTCTATCTCGCTCCCCTCTTCAATCTTGAAGTATGGTCCACGGCGCTGAATGCTGGGCGGAAGTGTTTTCAGAGAGAGAAAGGCAGTGGCTGCTTCCTTGAGATGTGCTTGCGGAAATGAGGCAAAGGCGATGAAAATCATACTCGGGTCCTCTTTGTTTGAGTCCAATCCATTTTATCTCAGCTTAGATGAGAACCTCATAAAATCTCAAGTCCGGAAGTGCGGGAAAGAAGAAAAAAAGATTTCGGACTGAGATTTGGGATCCCTTACCCATGGCTGTTGCCGAGAGATCGGTGTCTTGTCGGCAGGGGATGATGGCGGTCAACGCGGCCCGATGCTCACTCGCTCAACAGGGGGGAGAGGATGGCAGCCGCATCGGCGGCTGCCACGCCGCGGATGATAAGCCCCTTGTCGCGGCTGGTCTCGCCGCGGGCGATGGTGATGGCGTTTTTCGGGATCTTGAAGAGTTTAGCGAAAAATTGGATGACTGCGGCATTGGCCTTGCCATCCACCGGGGGTGAGGTAATGCAAAGCTTGACCGCATCGCCGTGGAGTCCGGCGATGCGGGTGCGGGATGATTTGGGCTGCACATGGATGGACAGGCTGACCGAGGCGCCGTCTGCCAGCTCCCGCAGATAGGTCACAGGGGAGATTCATCGGGGTTGAAGCGATTTCTCTTTTTTTTCGTGGCGTCCTCCAGGCTTCCGGCAAAGGAAACTGCCGGCTCATGGCTTTCCAGGGGATCTTCAAGGCTGAAAGCCATGTCGCCGTCAAGATCAGGGAGAATGGTGTCCGTGTCTTCGTCCTCATCCATGACCAGCATGTCTTTTCTGGCGGAGATTGATGACCCCAGGTCAATGTCTTGAGGCGAATAGTCGTTTTCTTTTTCCGCGACCATGCTTCCCATGTCGCTCTCCGGGATGTCGATCTTGACGTAGAGGTCTGCGAGGTCTGCTTCGTCGGATGAGGCTGGAGCGTTCTCCCTGCGTGGGCGAGAGGGTTCCGTCTCGACCGTGGTGCTGCGGGCTGCATAGCTGTTGGTGCGCATGGGTTCCGGCTGCCGGGGAGAGGAACTGAAATGCTCGACCGCCCGCGCATGGTCCGCGGGTTCTGTTTCCAGCATGTGCAGGTAGGATTTCAGCTGCTGGCGCAGCTCATCCCTTGCCTGTTCCCGGAGCGATTTAAGATCTTCAATTTTTCTTTTCAGCTCGGCTATCTCGTAATTGGCGTCATCCCGGCGCAGGCGCGCTTCTTCCTTCGCTTCGGCTACGATTGCCTCGGCCTCTTCCCTGCTTTTCTCCTTCATGCCATCGGCAACGTTCTGGGCTGCGATGATGGCGCTCTGGAATGATTTCTGTTGGTTCTGGTAGGTGGCCAGATCCTTTTCCAAGGTTTCCAGCCTCCCTTTGAGCTTCTGGTTTTCGTCGGAAATCGCTTGGTAAGCTGCGGAGATTTTTTCCAGAAAATCGTCCACCTCTTCAACGTCAAAACCGCGAAAACGGACATGGAACTGCTGGGACTGGATGTCTTGTGCTGTGAGTATCATGCTTCGGCTCCTTGTGTGTGCCGCAAAAAAATAATGTCTTGTAAAGGGGAACGAAGAGACAGGTCCATAACACTAATCATCGGTGAAAACACCGCTGATTGACATAACGAAATACAACGCCGCAATTATTGTAATCGCGGCGCATCAGAAATCCATGAAAATTTCATGGATTAGCCCACGGTTCTCGCCAGGTGTTGCAAGGTCGGGACCAGAAAACTCCGTAAAAAAATCAGAGCGAGAATAAGAAGCATGGGGGAAAGATCGAGCCCGCCGCCAAAAACCGGCACCACCCGCCGGATGCGGGAAAGTAACGGCTCGGTGATTTCGTAGAGAAAACGGACAATGGGGTTGTAAGGGTCGGCATTCACCCAGGAAATGATGGCCCGGCCGATAATGACCCACATGTAGGCGCTCAGGGCAAAGTCCACCAGGGTGGACAGGGCGCCTAAAAAATTACCGATGACAAACATAACAATCCTCTTTTAGAAAGCAAAAAAAATTAAATAACCGGGGTTGCGCTACCGCGCAAGAAAACCCGGGCAGGTTACAGGGCTATGATTCGGTCAGCCACGGCGATGATTTCCAGGCTGGCCTTGCTGTCCGGGGCTCCCAGCAGGAAAGGCTTCTGTTGGCGGATACCCATTGAGACATTTTTATCCTGCGGCATGGTGCCCAGAGCCAGTGGGGTGATCTTCAGAAAACGTTCGAGAACCATGCGCATATTGGTGAAGACGTCCTGGCCTTCTTTTTTGGATTGTACACTGTTTATCAGCAGGTGAAAGCGCTTTCTGTCGTGGCGGGAGTTGAGCACCTTGATCAGGGCGTAGGCGTCGGTGAGCGAGGTCGGATCCGGGGTCAGGATGACGATATTCTCCTGACTCCAGGTGTTGAACCAGAGGACCGAATCGCCGATTCCGGCTGCGGTATCGATGAGAACATAATCGAAGCGATCCATGATCTCTTCCAGGCTGCTGGTGAGAAGGGCCTGTTCCTCGTAGGAGAGATTGGCCATTTCCGGCACGCCGGAGCTGGCCGGCAGGACATGAAACCTCGGATTGATTTCCACCAGGGAGCTTGCCAGTTCACGCCCTTCCTCGATGGTTTCCCGAATGGTATGCCGGACGTTAAGGCCCAGCACCACATCGACGTTGGCCAGTCCCAGGTCGCCGTCGATGAGGAGGACGGATTTGCCTTTTTGGGAAAGGGCGGTGGCCACGTTCACCGAAAAGGAGGTCTTGCCGACCCCGCCTTTGCCGCTGCTGATACAGATGGTTTTCGGAGAGCGCTTGGTTTTCGCGATCATGGACGGATTTCCTTCTGCAAAAAGCTGTAAGTGTGACGGACGCCTCAAGGGGAGGTCCGTAAAAATTTAAGAGTAGTTATGAAATAAACTCTGCGTTCTTAACCATTTTCTCACAACGAGAAGCCAACAAGTTATGCCGCCATCCCCGCCCTCGCCCGCGAGGACTTGCGGGGTTGCATCCAAAGCTGGGCGCGTTCCTCCACCGTCACCTGGCAGGAATCCTCATAGCGGACTGCGGCACTTTGGCAGATGGCGTCCGCGCCCATTTTGGCGGCGCGGGCCACCTCGGCTTCGGCAAGGGTCAGAAACTGATCCGCAGCGATCGTCTCATAGGCATGGCAGACGGCAATTCCCAGAGCCAGGCGGGGGGAAACACCGGTTGCGCCCGTGCTGAAAGCGGTACTGCGCAGGTTGGCCCGAATCTCTTCCGCCCGCTTTCTGGCCTTGCCCACCGTGGCGCCAGGCATGATCAGGGCCAGACCATTTTTTTGAAAGCCGGAGAGTAAATCCCCGGGATGCAGGCATGGCCTCAGTGCTGCTGCGGCTTGTTCGGGCAGGGCAGAGATTCCGGACTTGGTGGACGGAACTTGAGCGGAAAGCGTGATCAGCAGAAGAGCGCAGGGCAGCTTCGTCTGCTGGACCCGGCTCATCTCCAGCGCAAGTTGCCGGCGGAGCCAGGTCTGGTCAGGCAGTTCCCCATTGTCTGCTCCGGCCGCTGTCGGGCAGGGCTTGTCCGCTAAATGCAGTCCGGCCAGAGCTGTTGCCACCTCAGGTCCGGGAATGGTGTTGTCGATGAGCAGCAACCCCAGCGGTTCGGGGCGTTTGCCGGTAAGCCTGATGGCGCGGACAGGATGGTGGCTGGCCTGTTCCTCCAGGCTGCGATAGAGCAGGGCCGTATCCGAGGGTATTTTTCTGCTCATGCTACCCTGCTGCCGGGAGAAACCGGACCGGAAAGCGAGGAAAGCACCAGCCGATCCCCGTCCTTGGCGGCCAGCACCATGCCGTGGGAGGCCACGCCCATTAATTTTGCCGGTTTGAGATTGGCGACAATGATCACCTGGCGCCCCACCAGCTCTTCCGGTTGGTAATGCTGGGCAATGCCCGCGACGATGGTGCGTTCCTCCGGGGCCTTGACCGTCAGCTTGAGCAGGCGATCAGATTTGGCGATCTTTTCGGCAGCGATGATCTCCGCCACCCGCAATTCCAATTTCTGGAAGGCGTCAAAGGTGACGAGACCCTCTGTCTCCGGCGCGGGTTCCTGGCTGGGAACCTTTTCTTTGTCTGGTTCTTTCATGGCTTTGTTTTTCGGCGGTTGTGGTTTGTCTTTTTCTTCTCGTTGCAACCTGGGGAAAAGTTGTGCCCCAGGGGTGATGGCTCCGCCCGGAACGAGCCTGCCCCAGACCCCGCAGTCGTTGAGGTTGATCTCGCCTGCTACACCCAGGGCCTCGGCCATCTTGGCGGCGGTTTCCGGCATGATGGGGTGCAGGGTCAGGGTGATGAGCCGGAGCGTTTCCAGCAGGGTATACAGCACCGTGTTGAGGCGCCCACTTTGTTGCGGATCCTTGGCCAGTTCCCATGGCTGGGTGCTGACGATGTATTTGTTGGCCCGGCTGATCACCTCCCACACCGCAGCCAAAGCACGGTGGAAGGCGAAATTGTCCAGGTGGGCGCGGTAGTGGTCCAGCATGGCCAGAGTTGCCTCGGCCAGCTCCCGATCCTGATCCGAGGGCGTACCCGGTTGCGGCACGGAGCTTGCCGCGAAATTTTTCACCATGGTCAGCGAGCGGGAAAAGAGGTTGCCCAGGTCGTTGGTCAGGTCCGAGTTGTGCCGGGCCACCATGGCCTCCTGGGAAAATCCGGCGTCCAGGCCGAAAGACATCTCCCGGAGCAGGAAATAGCGCACCGAGTCTGCGCCGAATTCTGCCACCAGTTCACCGGGCCGCACCACGTTGCCCAGGCTCTTGGACATCTTGGTTTCGTTCATGTTCCAGTAGCCGTGGACATGCAACCGCTTGTACGGCTCAATCCCCATGGCCCTGAGCATGGTGGGCCAGTAGATGGCGTGGGGCTTGAGGATATCCTTGGCGATGACATGCTCGGCCGCCGGCCAATACCGGGTAAAATCCTCGCCTGCGGGATAGCCGAGGCCGGAAAGGTAGTTAATCAGGGCGTCAAACCAGACATAGGTGACAAAACGGTTGTCAAAGGGGAGTGGGATGCCCCATGTGAGCCGGGTGGTGGGCCGGGAGATGCAGAGATCTTCCAGGGGTTCCTTGAGGAAGGAGAGCACCTCGTTTTTGTAGCGCTCAGGGGTGATGAATTCCGGGTGGCTGTTGATGTGGTCGATGAGCCAATCCTGGTACTTGCTCATCCGAAAAAAATAATTCTGCTCGCTGATCTGCTCGGGTTCGGTGAGATGATCCGGGCATTTGCCGTCCACCAGCTCCTTTTCGGTGAGGAACTGTTCGCACCCCTTGCAGTAAAGACCGGTGTATTCGCTGAAATAGATGTCGCCCCGGTCGTACACCTGCTGGAGAATGCCCTGCACGACAGCCATGTGTCCCGGGTCCGTGGTGCGGATAAAGGTGTCCGGCGCTATGGAGAGCGGCGGCCAGGCCGCCCGGAACATGGCGCTGATCTTGTCCACGTACTCCTTTACGGAAACCGCGGCGTCTTTCGCCGCATGGACGATCTTGTCGCCGTGTTCGTCGGTGCCGGTTTGAAAACGGACATCCTTGCCGAGCAGCCGATGGTAACGGCAGACGGTATCCGCCACCACGGTGGAATAGGCATGGCCCAGATGGGGTTGGGCGTTGACGTAAAAAATCGGGGTGGTGAGGTAATAAGCGTTCATTGATCTGGCACTTCCTGGGCTTTGTGATGTTTGGGCTTTTTTCTTCTGGGCGGAACGTCCGCTGTCTGGGCTTGGACCTGGGGCTGGGCCTGACCTTGAGCGGGATGCGTTGGCTTGGCCTGGCTCCATTCTTCCTTGGTGAGCAGGATGTTTCTTTCCTGGCCTTCCACCCAGTTGACCTCAAGGGTTTCCTCCAAGGCGTTTACCTTGATGATCTTGTAACTTTTATCGCCGATGGTGATGGTCTTGCCCGGTTTGGGCATTGTCTTGCGCATGGCGTGGTAGGTGTCGTACTCGTAAGTGAGGCAGCAAAGCAGCCGGTTGCAGATTCCGGAAATCTTGGCCGGATTGAGGGGCAACCCCTGTTCTTTTGCCATCTTGATGGAAACCGGGGCAAAGTTCTTGAGATACGACGAGCAACAGAGTTCGCGACCGCAGCAGCCCAGGCCGCCGATCATCTTGGTTTCGTGGCGGACTCCGACCTGGCGGATCTCCACCCGGGTGCGGAATTCCTGAACCAGATCCTTGACCAGTTCGCGAAAGTCAACCCTGGTATCGGCGGTGAAGTAGAAGATGACCTTGCTGCCGTTTAAAAAACGCTCCACCTTGATGAGCTTCATGGGCAACCCATGGGTGGCGATGAAGCGGGTGCAGACGGAAAAGGCCTCCCGTTCGCGTTCGAGGAGACGGGCGAATTTTTCTATTTCGTCCCTGGTTCCCCTCCGGACGATCAGGTGGCTGCCCAGCCCTTGCGGCTCGTTCCTCCCCGGGCAGGGCAGGGTCCGGGCATGGACCGTGGCCGGTTCCAGGCCGTGTTCGGTTTGGGCCATGACCAGTTCGCCGACCTTGAGGTTCTGGATGCGGGAAACGGCGGAGAAGAATTGGTCCCCTGGGCGAAATTGAATGGTGTAGCAGGATTCCGGGGCATTCTGCTGGTCTTCATGCACCAGCTCTTCCGTGGGTGATTCAGGCGTTTCGTTCATGTATGGCGCTCAAACAGCCCGCAGGCTGAAAATAGTAATGTTCACGGAGTGTAAATGTTGCGAAGTGCCACAGATGCGAGGAAAAGGTCTGTGAGGTGTGCTGTTGCACATGAGCAGGCCAATGACAATGCAGATGTGGTCCCTACGGAATATTTACAAAAGGAGATCATACCATTAAAGCAGACCAAAGAAAAGCACTTCGCACACTGCGGTGGGGTTGCAGTTGCGGGACAGTTGTTTTCGGGCCGTGTCCATCAGCCGCAGTCTTTCGGAGAGTTGACGGCTGGACCAGCGGCGGCAGGCGGTCGGGAAAGTGGGACTGAGGTCATGGTTGATGATCGAACCTGGCGCGCCATGGCTGTGGAGGAGAAGATCATGGAGCCAAGTGGTGAGCAGTTCCAGGAGTTCGCCTAAATTCTCCTTGAGTTTGGCCGCTGATTCAGCGAGTTCGCCAAGAATCAGGAACGCAGCCGGGGTGTCCGGTTCAAGGCGGATCAGGTTTTCGATGATCTCCCGCCGCAGGGTCAGCAGATCCTTGGCCAGGAGCAGTCTGGCGCGGCCCAGACTGCCTTCGGCCATGGCCGCCAGGGTGGTCGCGCTTTCCGGCTCTATTCCTGCTTCCAGAGCCAGGATTTTTGCCACCTCTTCCTGGGGGAGCGGGAAAAATGGTACGGTCTGGCAGCGGGAGAGGATGGTGGGCAGAATCACGCCCGCCTCGTCGGCGGTGAGGATCAGCATGGTCTGGTTGGGCGGCTCTTCCAGGGTTTTGAGCAGGCTGTTGGCCGCCTCCCGGCGCATGGTGTGGATTTCGCAGAGCAGTGCCACCCGGATTTTCGCCTCAAGGGGTGGGAACGCCAAGGTCTTTTTGAGTTCGCGGACCTGATTGATCTTGATGGCCGCTCCCTCAGGCTCGATAACGATGAAGTCCGGGTGGCTGGAGGAACGAAATTTGAGGCAGGAAGGGCACTGGCCGCAGGGTTCGTGGCCCATGGGTTTTTGGCAATTGAGGGCGGCGGCCAGGATGCGGGCAAAGGTCTTTTTTCCGACCCCCAGCGGGCCTTTGAAGAGAAGGGCATGGCTCAGCCGGTTTTGTTCCACGGCGCGGTGCAAGAGTTTTTTCGCCTTGTCCTGGCCGATGATTTCGGCAAAAGAAAGGGGTGTGTTGGTCTGGGGCTGTTTCATGATCGTATAATACAAGGCGGAAGGGGAAAGGTGCAAGGCGAAAGGCGGAAGGAAAGGTGAAGCGCGACCCCGCAGGGCGAGGGTGGCAAGGCAAAATGGTCTTTTTGTCGAGGCAACGCAATTTCCTGCGGAAAAAAGTGTGGTTTAATGATAGGTTGAGAGCTTGTTTGTTTTCGCCGCTACTGTGCATACACTCTTTAGGATAAGACCATGGGAACGACAGTCCGCCAGTTATACCGTGCCATTGATGGCAACCGTGAATATTGTTTCAATATCGAAAGCATCACCCCCCTGACCGCAGCAGAGCTTGACAGGCTGCGGCTGGTGCTGGCGGACGGCTTCCTCGCCGAAACCGTTGCCGATACCCCCAATCTTGCGGGCGACCGGGTGGTGGAGATGGGGCCGCGGCTCAATTTTGCCACGGCCTGGTCGTCGAATCTGGTCTCCATTTGCCGGGCCATCGGCTTGGATTCGGTAACCAGGGTGGAACGATCCCGCCGTTTTCTGGTGGATGCGGGCGATGATCTCCCGGCCTTTATCGCGGCCAACCATGACCGGATGACGGAGTGCCCCTATCCCGCGCCGCTTACCACCTTTGAAACCGGGGTTGCCCCGGAGCCGGTGTATACAATCGACCTTATGAGCCAGGGGCCGGACGGGCTGCTGGCAATCCCCGGCATCTCCATGGATGAGTGGGACCGGAATTTTTATTACGACTATTTTGTTACCAAGCACAAGCGCAACCCCACTATTGTTGAGATCATGGATCTCAACAACGCCAACTCCGAGCATTCCCGGCACGGTTTTTTTCGGGGCAAACAGATCATCGACGGCGAGGAGCAGAAGGAAAATCTCTTCCAACTGGTCACCGACACCCTCACCGCCCATCCCAAGGGCAGCGTCATCGCCTTTAAAGATAACTCCAGCGCCGTGGAGGGGCATAAGCTTACCACCCTTCTCCCGAGTGAGCCGGGTGCGCCCTCCCCCCTCTCCGCCCAGGAGGTGGTCTACCATGTACTGCTCACCGCCGAGACCCATAATTTCCCCACCGGAGTGGCCCCGTTTCCCGGAGCCGAGACCGGCACCGGCGGGAGAATCCGCGACGTGCAGGGCACCGGCAAGGGCGGTTTTGTCATGGCCGGAACTGCCGGTTACTGCGTGGCCAATCTCCATATTCCGGGCTACGACCTGCCTTGGGAAAACCGCTACGAATGCCCGGACAATCTGGCCAGCGCGCTGACCATCGAGATCGAGGCGTCCAACGGCGCCTCGGATTACGGCAACAAATTCGGCGAGCCCCTGGTTCTTGGCTTTACCCGCTCCTTTGACCTGCGCCTTGACTCCGGCGAGCGGTGGGGCTTCTTGAAGCCCATCATGTTCACCGCCGGCGTGGGCCAGATCGATGCCCGCCACACCGCCAAGGCCAAGGAAGAAAAGGGCATGCTCATCGTCCAGGTGGGCGGCCCGGCCTATCGGGTCGGTTTCGGCGGCGGAGCCGCCTCCAGCATGCTCCAGGGCGAGAATGTCAGCGAGCTTGATTTCGACGCGGTCCAGCGTGGCGATGCCGAGATGGAGCAGAAGATGAACCGGGTGATCCGGGCCTGCAACGAGATGGGCGACAAGACCCTGATCGATGTGATCCATGATCAGGGCGCGGGCGGCCCGGCCAATGTTTTGAAGGAGCTGGTGGAGAAATCCGGCGGCCGTATCGAGATCCGCAACATCCGGGTGGGCGACCCCACCATGAGCGTGTTGGAGATCTACGTGGCTGAGTACCAGGAGCGCAACGGCTTTCTGATCCGGCCCGAGAATATTGCAAAGTTTCAGGCGATCTGCGAGCGGGAAAAGGTGGCCTGCGAGGTATTGGGCGAGGTGACCGGCGATCTCCGTTTCGTGGTGCACGACAGTCAGGACTGCTCCACCCCGGTGGATATCGAGCTCAACGAGCTGCTGGGCAATGTGCCGATCAAGACCTTCACCGACAATCGGTGTACTCCAAATCTTAAGCCCCTGGCGGTGCAGGATCTCAGCGTGAAAGATGCCCTGCACAATGTTTTGCGGCTGGTTTCCGTGGGCTCTAAGCGCTTTCTCACCAATAAGGTGGATCGGGCCGTAACCGGCTTGATCGTCCGCCAGCAATGCTGCGGGCCGCTGCAGCTGCCGGTGAGCGATGTGGCCGTTCTGGCCCAGAGCCATTTTGCCAAGTCCGGCGTGGCCACGGCCATCGGCGAGCAGCCCGTCAAGATGCTGGTGAGTCCGGCGGCCGGGGCGCGGATGGCGGTGGGCGAGGCGTTGACCAATCTGGTCTGGGCCAAGGTGGTTGATCTGGAGCAGGTGAAATGTTCGGCCAACTGGATGTGGGCTCCCAAGCTCGAGGGCGAGGGTGCGGCCATGTACGACGCGGCTCTGGCCATGCGCGAGGCCATGATCGGCGTAGGTATTGCCGTGGACGGCGGCAAGGACAGCCTTTCCATGGCCACCAAGGTGGGCAGCGAAACGGTCAAGTCGCCCAGAGAGCTGGTGATTTCGGTGTACGGGGCGGTGGCGGATATCACCAAGGTGGTGAGCCCGGACATCAAACAGCCCGGCTCCACCCTGTTGTTCATCGATCTGGGCTGCGGCCAGAACCGGCTCGGCGGCACGGCTCTGGCCCAGACCCTGGGCACAATCGGTAACGAGTCGCCGGACATGGACAATCCCGCCCAGGTCAAACAGGCCTTTTGCGCGGTGCAGGAGTTGATCGAGCAGGGGCTGATCGGAGCAGGCCACGACCGCAGCGACGGGGGGCTGATCACCACCGTGCTGGAGATGGCCTTTAGCGGCAACTGCGGCCTGGACCTGGTCATGACCGGCACGGCCTCCGCCATCGAAGCGCTCTTCAACGAAGAGCTGGGCATGGTGGTGGAATGCGGGGCCGGACAGGAAGAGGCGGTGCAGGCGACCCTGGCCAAGTATGGGGTTCCTTGTCTGCGGCTCGGCTCAACCACCCCGGCCAAGGAGATTCGGATCAGCTATAACGGGGCAATGGTGCTGGCCGAGGATATGCGAATTCTCCGTCAGTGGTGGGAGGAAACCAGCTATCAGTTGGAGCGGCTCCAGATCAAGCCCGCCTGCGCCGAGGAGGAGAAGCGAAACATCTATGACCGTAAGGGCCCGACCTATCATCTGCCCTTTGCTCCGGCAAGAACCGGTGCTGAGGTCCTTGCCAAATCCAACAAACCAAAGGTTGCTATCCTGCGCGACGAGGGCTCCAACTCCGACCGGGAGATGAGCTCGGCCTTTTACGCTGCCGGTTTTGAGCCCTGGGACGTGACCATGACCGATCTGCTGGCCGGGCGCATTACCCTGGATGGCTTCCGAGGCCTGGCTGCGGTGGGAGGCTTCTCTTACGCCGATGTGCCAGAGTCCGCTAAGGGCTGGGCCGCCACCATCCTTTTCAATGACCGCCTCAAGGGGATGTTCCAGGCCTTTTACGACCGGCCCGATACCTTCACCCTGGGGATCTGCAACGGCTGTCAGCTTTTCGGCCTGCTCGGGCTGGTGCCCTGGCAGGGGCTTGCTCCCCAGCAGCAGCCGCGGTTTATCCACAATGTTTCAGGCAGGTTCGAGTCGCGCTGGGTCACGGTCAAGGTCTTGCAAAGCCCGGCCATGATGCTCAAGGGCATGGAAGATTTGGTCTTCGGTATCCACGTGGACCACGGCGAAGGCTTCCTTCATTTTCCCGATCCAGCCATCAAGACGCAGGTGCTGGCCGGCAACCTGGCCACCTTGGCCTATGTGGACGACACAGGCCGGCCCACCGAGGCCTATCCGCTGAACCCCAACGGTTCGCCCGGCGGTCTCACCGGTCTCTGCTCGCCCGATGGTCGCCATTTGGCCATGATGCCGCACCCGGAACGGGCCTTTTTGCCTTGGCAATGCCATTGGCTGCCGGAGGAGATGAAGCAGTTGCCCGTTTCGCCTTGGCTCAGGATGTTCCAGAATGCCTATGAGTGGTGCATGAAATAGCAGGGAAGGGGGCACATTGGCCTGTGTCGTATCAGGACTCTGCTGGCGCGGTTAAAATTGCAAATACGGCAAGAAACGGTTATAGATATTTGTGATTGAGGGAGCTTTCTCCCTATTGGAGAAAGCGATTTCGTATAATCTTTTTGATGAGACCAGGTTATGATGAAGCGAGTGGGAATTTTGGCGTTTTGCGTGATTTCCAGTATCTCTACCTCGGCGCTTGCCGATGGCGTGGATGGCAAGGCGATACTTGGCGGTGCCATCGGTGGCGCGGCCGGCGCAGCGGTTGGTTCTGCTGTCGGCGGGAAGACCGGCGCCATTGTCGGGGCCGGTTTAGGCGGCGCGGCTGGTGCTGCGGTTGCCACCTCGGATAACAAAACAGTGGTACGAGAAAAAGTAGTGGTTGTTGAAGATGGACACCATGATAATGGCCGTCATTTGGGGCAAAAAAAGCACCGTAAGGGCCATAGGCATGATGATTAACCGGCATAGCGGTTAATTGTAGAAAAAAAGGGCATCTCAACGAGATGCCCTTTTTTTATGGTATGTCCGGAAACTTGTTGCAAGCAGGCTGCGCGCGTCTACAGGCCAAAAAGTGTCCGCTGGCGTGGGTCAACCCCGTTATCCTGCTCCTGATCCAAAGGGGGAGAGCCATCATCACCCCGATGCCCTTTGACAAAGAGAAAACGTTCCAGGTTGCGCTGAAACTCCGTCCACTGATATCCTTCGCCTTTTGCCTGCCCGGCCAATCGATCCAGGTAGTTGATCTTGGCGTCGAGGTCATCGAGAAAGTTCAAGGCAAACGCCTCCTGCATCATGGGCAGTGAGGGGGAGCCGAACTCATACCGGCCGTGATGGCTCAGGACAAGGTGCTTGAGCCGGTCGCCCAGATCCTCCGGGAACCCGGAGATCCCATTGATTTTTTCTTGAATCATCTCTATCCCAAGAACCATATGCCCCACCAGACGGCCCCGATCCGAGTACTCGAAAGGGAAGGAGTCGAAACTGAATTCCTTGAGCTTACCGATATCGTGCAAAAGCGCCCCGGTCAACAACAGGGAACGATCCAGGTTGGGGTAGAGGGTACTGATGCTGTCCGCCAGCCGGGCCACACCCAGGGTATGCTCCAGCAATCCGCCTACATAGGCATGGTGCATTACCTTGGCGGCCGGCGCTTTTTTTAAGGACTGCATGAGCTTCCGTTCCCCGAACAAAGAGAGGAGCAGCTCCTTCAAAAAAGGATTTTCCACACTGTTCGCCAGTTTGATCAATTCCTTGGCCATGAGGACAACATTGCCCTGGGTGGAGGGGACAAACAGGGCCAGGTCAACCTCGCTTTCCGGTTTCCTGGTGAGTGTATCGATCCGGAGTTGGAGGATGCCTTTATAGGCCTGGGCCTGGCCGGTAACGGAAATAACCGCTCCAGCCTGGCATTCGCCCATGAGTTGCTCGGCATTCTCCCAAACCCGACCGGAGATTTCGCCGCTGGCGTCCATCAGGACCAGACTGAGGTAAGGCTTGCCTGCCTTGGTTTCGCCACGGTTCATCTCTCGGACCAGGAAAAGATCGTGTATCGTCTGACCGTCGGTAATTTCTTTTATTTGAATGCGTTTAGTTGATGTCATGTGCAGCAATTATGAATCCGGTTTTAGGCAAGGAGTGGCGACAATTTTAGGGTAAGGGGGAACCATACCAAAGGAAATAACATTTTGGAAAGGCTATCTTAAAAGAAAAACATCGGTTCTCTTTGATTTTTAACAGGGCGGGCCATTATACATATATAGCAAAAGAGAGAATGGCATGCTGGCACTACGTTTATCGGAAGAAATCGAGCGACGGGCCGGCGGCGTTGGCCAAGAGGTCAGGCCGCTCAAAATCATTTTACGCCCGCGAGGCCATACTTGAACATCTGGATGATCTGGAAGCCGCATACCTTTCCGATGAGATACTGAAGCGCGTCGAGTCGGGGCAGGAACGGACCTATACTCTCGATGGATTGGAGCGCGAACTTGTCCTGGCGGATTGAAATCACGGATGCCGCCAATAAACAGTTGGTTAAGCTTAACCGGCAAGTAAAGATTAAGATTGTACGGTATCTGTGGGAAAAAATCACCAGGGAAGAAGATCAGCGTCGGCTTTGTTTCTTCGCAATGCGCACGACGCCAAGATGGGGCGGCTTCCATTCAAACGTGAAAATTGGTCCAATATCGGGAATAGCCGACAGGTAGTTCGGAACGAGATCGGTCAAGGCGACAGGGGGCGTCCCTGTTTTTTTTTCGTGACGGCGGATGGCCTCAAGAACAGTAACAGCCTTTTCAAATGCTGTAATTTCATCTGCATACCGTATTTTAACCTGTTCATCTTTTTCAGCAGCGTACATGCCCCGCAACCCCACCAATGCAGCATAAATATTCCCGCCTTCAGCCGAGAGGATGTTTGCAAGGTGCTCCAACATGGGAGGGCCATTGGGTTTTGCTGCAGCAAGATGAAAGAGCTGCGCTGCTTCCAATGGTTCGTCAAGGTAGTAAAAATGGTTGAACCCAGCAAAAAACGGCAGCACATAGTTGTCCGGCAGGACAAACATTCCCTGAGTAAGAACACTGTTTGTGCGCCGAGTGTAGTCTTTATCGATATAGGACAGAAGTGCCTGGCAGAGAAAGTATGTGTCGATGAAGTGCGGATGCAAGGAAGCGGCGACGATAAAATGCTGGGCAAGGGGTTCTGCATATTCATGTGGATCTGTCCCTGGTTTGAGTCCGCCATAAAAAACGCTGGCTTTGATGAACTGCATCTCGCCGCCAAGCTGATGGAGATAACCAAGCGCAATCATCTGGAATACCGGAGGGAGGGGAGTAGAGAGTTGCGGTTTGCTTTCTGCAAATCGTGATTCTTGTACAGAGAACAAAAAAAAGTATACGGTAAGCAGGATGAAAAAGAAAAACAGCCTGATAAGCGTGCGTCTCCACCCTTGGGGTGCTCCTGCGGGGAGAGGAAGAGAAGGTGTAAGGTCGGTCTTAATCATTGGAGATCACGACGGTGATATGCGATACAGGCAAGCCAGAGAAGGACGGCGATGTAAGCGCTTGTTAGCCCGAAGTTTACCAAGATGAGTGAAGGATCTGGCGGGGATGTCACCGAAGTAATCATGTTCTTGAAATCCAGCCGGTCAAAATCCGGGAAGAATGCGGTCATCCCTTGCAAGATAGACTTGAGACTAGTCGATTGTCCCTCCAGAGAGGCTTTTTGGCTTATTGCATCCCTGACCACAGGTAAGCCGGAGCAAATTGCGTAAAAGGAAAGAGAAATGAGTAAAACCGGGAAGCTCCCGCGCACCAGGCCGGAAAAAAACAGGATTACTGCAAGGAGCATGAGTTCCATGGCAAAAAGGCCGAGCCACGCCAGCAGATAATAGCTCATGGCGAACTGGCTGAAGTATACCGGTAGCACTTGTTGTTTAATAAACATTAGGGTGCCAAAGCCAAGGAGGCAGAGAAGCAGATTGAGCAGTAGCAGCAGGCAGGCAAGGCCAGTGAAGATGCCGCCCACATACTCGCCCCGTGAGATTGGCCGTGCGAGCAGGGAATAGATGACTTTTCGTTCTTCATCCAAGGCAATGACCTGTACCCCGTGAAAATAAAGAAAGATGAACCCTGAAAGCCAGGCCAGAGAGAGGATGAAATCACTGGAGGCCCGGCCTATATCTCTGGGGATGAAGTCAAAGAACAGGAACGCCCCGGCTTCGGCTGACACAGAAAGGGCGACGAGGCCAAGAAGCGCATGGCGTCGGAGACCGTCGATAAGGACGATCCTGGCCACGGCGCTTATGCGTTTTAGGGTGTTAATCATTTTCTTCCCCCTGTCGTACAAGGTGGAGATATCCTTCAACAAAAGTAGGGCAGCCCTGCTCGTTCGCCAATCTCTTGGGTTGGCCTGCAAAAAGTGTCCGGCCCTTGTGAAGTACCAGGACGTTGTCCACCACGCGATCCACATCCTCCAGGATATGCGAACAGAAAAGGATGGATTTGCCCTGCCCTTTCAGTTCTGCGATGAGTCCCAGGATATCGGCTCTGCCGATGGGGTCCAGTCCGCTCATGGGTTCATCGAGGATCAACAGTTCCGGGTCATTGAGGAGGGCAATGGCGAAATTGGCTCGTTGCTGCATCCCCTTGGAATAATTCCGTAGCGGTCGTTTGCGGGCTTCCCAGAGGGCGAGGCGTCGGAGCCATTTCTCGGAAGCGGCTTGGATGGCTGCGGTGCGCATTCCACATGTTGCGCCGGTGAAGCGTAACATGTCCAAGGCGGTCAGGTTGGGAGGGAAATTGGCGGTTTCCGGAAGGTAGCCGATACGGCTTCTGATCTTATGGTTTCTGGGAGGCGAGCCTAAAACCGTGATTTGGCCTTGGTCCGGGCGGATGAAGTCCATGAGCAGTTTGATGCAGGTTGACTTGCCTGCGCCATTGGCCCCGATCAGGCCGAGGGTTTCTCCTTGCTGCAAGGAAAAAGAGATATCGCGTAACGCAACTGGAGATGCGGTGAAGAGTTCTCTTGCGTAGCTTTTCCAGACATCGATAAAATGAATCATGGAGAAATAGTATTGTATAAATATTAGAAGTAAAGAAAAAAGGCACTGCCTATTCGGCAATGCCTTTAATGCTACGAGACAACAGCTAATGCTTCGCTTATTTCCGGATCCAGGCGGCAACAGCGGCGATATCGTCAACATTCACGGTGTTGGCTGCGACAGAACCAACATAGGTTGCTGAGGTAAGAGCGGTGCCAACGGCGATGAGGGTCGGGTGCTGATAGGTGCTGGTTGAATCGGCATCAACCGCGAAGGTGGTGTCACCCTGCTGGTGTTTGCTTACAGCTTGAAACGTTGCGGCGTTACCGGCTACACCCGCAGCAGGGACGACATCGGTAATGGCCACGAGGGAAACGCCATTGCCAATAGAAAGTGCAGCGCCGCGAGCAGTGCCAGCTATATCCGTGGTGGCGAGACCGTCACCATTGGCATCACCTCCTAATACCACAACACCAACGGCAGGAGCTGCGGCAACGAAAGCACCCGCATTGGACTGCGATGTGCCGTAGCGCTGCCAATCAGCAAACATGGCAGCCTCGGAAGTGAAGGCATTCTTCACATCACTGAGAGCCGAGGTGTTGAAGCCCCTAATTCTGTACGCTGCAAACTGAGGGATGGCGATGGCCGCCAGGATACCGATGATCGCGACAACGATCATAAGCTCGACGAGGGTAAAACCTTTTTGATTCGTTAGCTTCTTCATGATGAGCTCCTTTGTGTGTGGGTGTGTTCGGTGAATACAAAACTTAATATGTTATATGGTCTAGCCACGACTTAGGTCAATTCCAATTTTTATGCCAGAGCGAGGATTATTTTGAAAAATGGAATTTGTGTCTTAATTTTAACGTGTTGCCTCGACAAGAAAAAAATGTAAATACGCTGAATTTGACTTGTTGACATATTTTGTCATTCGCTTGTGGCATTATGTGTCAGTGTTCCTGCCGGAATGCGTTTTTTGTTCTAAGAAAATCTCATGGAGTGTATGCTGGACAGTTGTTAAGATTACTTTTTCTTTTTTCTCAAGGAGTTAACTTCCTGTCTAATCCTGTTCGGGGGGCTTGCTCTTCATGTTTGCACAACCGTAATGAACCCGGAGGAGACCCATGCGGGTTTGGAATTTGAAGGCGCAGACGATTTTAACCTTTTTTCTGCTTCTTGGGGGCGGCATGCTGTTGGTGAACGGTGTGTCCATGCAGCTCTGGAAGCGGCAGGCCCTGCGTGTCGATCTGGATCATACTCGTACCTTGCTTGCGGCCATGGCCAAGCCTGGGTCCGAGGCGGGAGGAGAAGGGCGGTTCAGCGATGAAGTCGAGCAGGTGTTACGGTCGGATGAAGCGATTTTGTGCTATGGGTCGGCAACTGCGCAGGGAAAAACTATCAATATTTCGGCGGGATGTGGAGAGGTTGCGAAAACGCTGGAAATTTCCCTGGCGAATGCCGCGCTCTCTGGCGCCGCAGACAGTCGCCTCATCCCGTATTTCCCCAATGGCATCGCGGGAAAGCGAAATAATGTGCTGCTTGTTGCCCAACCTTTTCGATTTCCGGATGGGGCACGGGGCTCCGTGGCCCTGATTCGCTCCACCGAGGCGATTGAGGCACGGTTATGGGATAATGAAAAGATTATCCTGGCCTATATTCTTGCCAATGCCGTGGTGCTTGCGGTTGTCGGTTTTTTCCGCATGGTCAAACTCGTGGTCCGTCCCCTGGAGCGCCTTGCCGAACAGGCGGATACTTATTCCCTGCGGCATGATTTTTTGCCTTTTCCGGGGCGCCCGGGAAATGAATTCGGGCGTCTCTCCTCAAGTTTGAACCGGATGATCGCACAACTTGAAGAGGACCGGGGGGCACTCCTTCAGAAGGTGGACTCACTGAGGCTTGCAAACGAGGAACTGGATCGAAACCGGCGGGAGATGGTGAGGACGGAAAAGATGGCCTCCATTGGCAGGCTGGCCGCTGGTCTTGCCCATGAGGTAGGCAATCCGCTGGGGGTTGTGCAGGGATATCTGGATCTTCTCGGGCAGGGGGGGGTGTCTCCTGAGGAAAGGAAAGAGTTTTCAAGGCGTGCGGAGCAGGAGGTAGCGCGGGTAGGCAGGTTGATCAGGCAATTGTTGGATTATGCCCGGCCGGTTGGCGAGGGACTAGCCCCGCTCCATGTTGGGATCTTTTTGGCTGAATGCGTGGAGCTGCTCCGCCATGGAACGGTTCCTGCCCATATAGAGTTTTCGCTCAGCTCGGAAGCGGAGGAGGATTTGGTCCTGGCTGATGCTGACGGTCTGCGTCAGATTTTTGTGAATTGTTTCATGAATGCGTTCGATGCCGTAGGCCCGTTTCCGGAAGGGAGGGTGAGTACGCGGTGTTTTAACGGAGAGGAAGAGGGGCGGCGATATCTCCGGGTTGTTATCGAGGATAACGGTCCGGGAATTGCAAAAGAACATCTGGAGAGCGTATTCGAGCCTTTTTTCACCACCAAGGAGCCGGGCAGAGGCACGGGGCTGGGGTTGGCTGTATCCTGTTCACTGGTCGAGAAATGGGGCGGCAGGATGTGGGCGGAAAACGGCCGGGCTGATCATGGCGGAGGAGCGTCCATCTGGATTTCGCTGCCTTTGGCTGTTCCCGCGGGTGGTCCAGATTCTCCTGCGGGCAATGGTGTCACGGGGTGACAGGAGATGAGCACATGGTTGATGCCGGGCGGTTGTTGATAGTCGATGATGAAGAAAGCATGTTGCAGATGCTTTCCGTTGTCACCTCCAAGGGGGGATATAAGGTAACCCTGGCTCATAACGGCGAGGAAGGGCTTGCCGTTTTGGAGCAGGAGCCTTTCGACCTTATCCTTTGCGACCTGAAGATGCCGCGTCTTAATGGTCATGAGTTTCTTAAGAAAACAAAGGAGTTGGGCATTGACGCGCCGATTATCATGATGTCGGCATATGCAGCCATCGAGGACGCCGTTGAGGCGATGAAGGGTGGCGCCTATGACTTCATCACTAAGCCCTTCAAGGCCGATGAGGTGCTTCTCACTCTGGGTCGGGCGCGAGAACACCTGCGCCTGCGCCAGGAAAATTCCCTGTTACGTCGCCAAATCGACGAGTTACAGGGGGGGCATGGACTCGACGATATGATCGCCAAGTCCAGCATCATGCTTTCCTTTTTGAAAACGGTTGCCAAGGTGGCACAGTACGATACCACCGTGCTCATCACCGGGGAGTCCGGTACCGGCAAGGAGTTGGTGGCGCGTGGGATTCATCGCCAGAGCAGGCGGGCAGACAAGCCGTTTCTGGCCGTCAATTGCGGCGGGATGCCGGCAAGCCTGCTGGAAAGCGAGCTGTTCGGTTACGTGAAAGGCGCATTCACCGGGGCGGAAAGGGATCGGAACGGCATCTTTCAGGAAGCGAATGGCGGAACCCTTTTTCTGGATGAGATCGGCGAACTCCCGCCCGAGGCGCAGGTGAAGCTGTTGCGGGTCTTGCAGGAGCGTGAGGTGCGACCGGTGGGCGGGGTGCGGACGGTGCCGGTAGATGTAAGGGTTCTTGCCGCCACAGCCCGTGATCTTGAAGAAGAGGTCAAAGCCGGTCGATTTCGAGAAGATCTGTTTTACCGGATCAATGTCATCCGGCTGCATGTGCCGCCGTTGCGCGAACGCATGGAGGATCTCCCTTTGCTCTGTGCCCGGCTGCTCGACCGAATTGCAGCCAAACTCGACAGACAGCCCCCGGAACTGCTCCCCGCCACTCTGGCGGTGCTGCTTCGCCACTGCTGGCCCGGCAATGTCCGTGAGCTGGAAAACGTTCTGGAGCGGGCGATGGTGTTGGCCGAAGGAAACGTCATCATGCCGGAGCATCTGCCGGAAAACATCGTTGAATTGCCAGAGTCGTGCGGCACGGGTATCGAAAAGGTTCTTGGTACCTACTCCTTGAAAAAAGGGCAGCGGGAAATGGAGCGTGCCCTGATCGCCCAGGCCCTGTCCGCCACAGGCGGCAACAAGAGCAAGGCAGGCCTGCTCCTTGAGATCAGCTACCCTTCCCTGCTGAGCAAGATGAAGGAGTACGGGTTGTGACAGCAATTGGCAACTGTCCTGCTGCGCCGTATCTGTTTCAAAGTCTTACCGCCCTCGCTCAGCTGTCATTGCTCTTTTTCGTGCATCTTCGGTCTTCAATTGCGAACATCATAAGCTCATGGCTGAACGGGAGAAGCGGGCAGCGTGAATCCCAAAGCATGTCCTCTCCTAATATGCGTATATCCCTGATAACCTGGCCCGCTGCCGTGAGTTTACCGCGTTTTGGCCCTGGATATCTGTCTGAAACAGATACGGGATATGTTGAGGGGTAACCGTGCCGCTAGTGCTGATGACCACCCCGCCCCCCACCAGGACATTTGAAGATGTGCCGCTGTTGCCGCGGTTTGTGCTCAATATGGCGGTGTTCACGTTTATATTGGGGGCCGGTGCCGTGAATGTCAGGGTCAGGGTCGCATCTACTGGAGCGGCGGGATAAACTCCGTCGTTAATATTGCCGGTCGTAGTTAGTTTTGTGGTGAAATTCGCATCGGTAATAATTTGGGTCAACATTCCGTCATACGTCCCCATGGCGCTCAGGGTATCACCTCCCAAACCTCTTTGGATTATTTCCTGGGCAAAAAAAATCATGCCGCCATGGGAGGCTTCCAGTGCCATCTGATAACGTTTTTTTGAACCGCTCGTCCCGATGCCGGTTCCAACCATAAAGAGGAGAGATGCTATAATGAGCATGCCGACAAGGCCTAAAATCAAAGCCATGACCAGCGCCATGCCTCTTTCGTTCCCAAGTATTGCCGATGTCGTGGGCAAGCGGGGCGCCGCCGGGACTTCGGAAAATCGCATCGCCGGCACTGTGTTAGGTGTGCGTACCCTTTTAAGTGGGGTTGTTTTTTTTCGGTTAATCAGCCGCATACGGCCTTCCTCCCTGGTGGTCATTGTAAATTTCTTGGGGTCACCGTCAGGCTGTATACCTTCCAACGGTAGTTGGCCCAGGTTGCGCCGATGGTTGCGTTCAGGTCAAACGCTCGACCGGCCAGCAGGGTAACTCCGTCCACAGCAACTTCGCCAACATTGATCGTGGGGAGCCCGGTGACCGGATCAAGCGGATGTGTGTAAGTAAGATCCACGCCGCCTTCATGGGTGAGGACATAACACTGGATGGATTTCATCTGCTCCCGGATCTGCTTGGCGGTCAACCCATTAAGGCCATTCGCATCAGTCGGGTCGCAACCCGGGATCCCATCGACATCATCGCACCCTCCATCGCCGTCCGTGTCCAGGTGGTAGGTGACCTGAAAATCGGCCACGCAATCCACGATGGGCAAGACGGTAAAGTTGTCGTTGGCCTGGTTCAGCGTTGCCTTGACCAGAGTTCCCGTGCCCGGAGCACAATGACCCGGCTGCGGATTGGCAGGGGTGGGCGCGTTGATATAGTAATCGGTGCGATTGAAAGGTCTTCTGGGGTCGATGTCATCAAGACCGTAGACGAGATATCGTTCGCCGTTGGGGTCGTTGGCCGTTTCCGGCGGGGCAAAGGGCGTCAGGTCGGCTGTTGTCGGCCGAGCAAAATAACTCGTTCCATCCAAGACAAGCTGGCGGTTTACTCCGGGGCTGACCTGGGGGCGGAGCACGATTACCCGGTCCGTGTTGACGAAGGCATCGTCGCTCAAGGTTTGAACCGAGGCTGTGTGCAATGCATCGCGTCCCAGCCAGCCCCATTTTTGGCTGGAAGCGCCAAGCACCACATTCAAGGCCTTGATTGCCAGATAATCTGAGGTGTTCATGCTGGAGGCGGAGGCATCCTCGCTGATCACCGCCCTTGGAACATTCGGGACATCAGCCAAGGGAGCCGGTTCAAAATAAGGACTTGGCGTTACCCCGACCGGGAATTCCCATGGCAGGCCAAAGCCGGCATGTTCCAGGTCGCCTCGCAATAAATCAAGGCCGACCCCTGTTTCAATCTTTGTTTCTCCAATCCGCCACTGTCGGGAGCTTGTTTGCATAACCGGTATGAAGCTGCGAAACACCATGATCATCAGAATTCCCAAAAGAGCCATATAGATTAACAGCTCTATCAGGGAGAAACCGGATTCTTTTCGATATAAAATTTTACCGTGCTGTTCCATGTCTGCCCCTTAATAATGATGGCGTTGTCAGAAAAGCCGCCCCGGCATCAGGTTTTGCTGTGTAACCTTTTGGGTTATCGCTTTGTTGCGAGGCCATCATTAATTACTGCGCACGATTATTGTGCTTAAAGACACCTGGCGATTCATGCCGGTTGCCGGCAAGGCCGTGCCCCCAGATGGGCCGGGTTCGTTCCAGCCCACGGCCACATCAACGCGTTTGAGTGCGGTGGCGGCAGTTGCCAGGTCGGTGATTTGTCGTGCTCTGGCAAAGGTTACTGTCCCGCCGCGTATATTGCTTAGCACATTGGTTGGGGCGGTCCATGCCGGCGGTACTGTCGCGGTCAGTTCGGCAGAAGTGGCAAAGACGGAAAATTGTATGCCCTTAAGTCGATTCAACTCATCTTCCGCCAGCCTGAGGGCTTCGTCACGCACCACGTTTCCTCTGTTAGCCTGGATGGCGGTAATAAGTCCACCGGCTACCCCCAGCATGACCACCATGAAGACAAGCAGGGCAATCATGATTTCCACCAAGGTAAAACCCTGTTGTCCCTGTGATTGTTGTTTATTGTTGGACACAAGCACCTCCTGTCATTAGGCCCATGTTGACCCGAGTTGCCGCTATTGTTATACAATCCACCCCAGGCGAAGCATTTGGGGAATAACCGGTAATGTTTATGGTCTGGAAATTTGTTGTCAGGCCTCTTCTGTCGAAAATAATCGTTGCGGGCAGCCCCCCCGCTATATTTGAGTTCATGACAAAGCGGGGATACGGGTTTGTGGTCGTGGGTTCGCCGGCGTCAACAACACCATCACCATTGGTATCTTGGTGGGTAGTCAGCAGATTAGCCGCCAACGTGACCCTGATCTGGGTGTTGGTGTTTGCCGCATCGTTTCTGGCCTGCATCAAAATGGAATAGATCTCCTTTGTGTAGGATTCCACGGTATATTTATCATTTGATTGTGTGAAATTCATGGTTGCAATTGCCATAATGATCCCGATTATGGCAACAACTATCATGAGTTCGACCAATGTGAAGCCGGCTTGGGCCTTCATAGTGTTCCGCCTCGAATGAGAATGGGCTTTTCGCCTATTTGCGTTGTTGCGTCCTGGTGTGTCATGCCGTCACCGTATTTATTGTTCCTGCACATGCATGAATTTTTTAATAGGGGTTGGATTGGTGACCACCATAAGGCCCTGGCCGGTTGGTGGAATACCCTTGAACCCGACAGATTTGCGGCCTTCATTCTCGGTGAGTGCATCGGATAGAGTTAACTCCTTGATCTCACCGGTGGATACCTGTATCAGAGCTTTTCCCTGCATGGTAAATGTTACTTGTCCACCGGTTTTGTAGTCCAGCGCCCAGAGATATGTGGTGCCGCCAAAGCTGCAGATGTCGGCGGTCGGGGCAAAAGAGAGGAAATAAATGGCGCCCAGGGGGTCTGGCGTGGGGTTTGAAATGACCCGCTCCGCACTCAGTGGCGACACCGCCGCGTTCATATTAATGTACCAGCCTTTTTCCGCAGTCGTTAATGCGGTGCTTGGCGAAGCGGTCTGATCTTTCAGGTTGGCCAAGGCCAACATGCTTGTGCAGGTGGGGGCGATGCTGTTGTTCGCCGAATCAAAGCAGGGTTCTTGGATGCCGAACAGCTTGCGTTGGGTGGTCAGGTCATCCTGTTTGTAAAAAAAGCGGCCTTCAGCGAAATAGAGCCATAGTTTTCCGTTTTGCCGGTCAAGAAGATTCACCACGGAGGTGGTGACCGGCCCGATATTCTCTATTACCTTGCTTACCGTCCAGTTGGCGGGGTTGATATCGTCATTGATGACGAGTCGCAATACCCCGCCGTTGGTTGTGTCCTTGACATAGCCGATATAAACGGCATCATCCTGATAGTTGCCGCTATCGCTGGACCTATCCTTTTCCAGGTCGATTGCGTTGGTGGAGATGGAGCCTGCAAAGGCATTGGTGATGCCGGTGTCGATGGTGCGCAGCAACGCACCGGTCTTGAGATCGAGGACAAAGAGCCTCAGATTCTTGTCCGAGGTGCCCTTGAATTCCTGGTTGGAAATGGGGCCGGTTGATCCTGAAGCCAGGATGGCGAACCACCTGCCGTTTGTCTTGACGCATTCCGGGCCTATTCCGCAATCAGTGGCAACGGAACAGGTGATGGTGTCGTCGTTGGTGCATCGTTTTTCATTGCCTCCAACCTTGACAATCGCCGCGCCGACGTTGGTAACACCCAGATTGGCATTGCTGTATTCCCACAAGAGTTGTGGGGCTGTCTGGTCGGTCACGTCAAGGGCAAAGTATGAAGACCAACCGACTGGATTACCAGAAACCGAAAATGGTGTGCTGATTCGATCGGGATCCGGGGAGGCTCCATCGCAGGTGGCGCCGCCTATTCCCATGCTGCCTATCAGGGTGGTGCGCCAGCTTGTTTTCGCGAAATCCACCTCGCCGCTGTTGGGGGCAGGTTGCATCGTGGTGAGCTTCGGACAGTTCCAGTAATCAGTTTGCGTGCAGGTCGACGGCTTGTTGATGGAGGCGTCTGTTATCGCTGTCGGGCCATCTATCATATATATGTGGCAATAATCCTCATTCTGAAGGTATTGCAGATAAGGAAGGGAATTTTTAGGGATAAAGGCATAGCTTTCGGAGCCAATCCCTCCCGCGCCGGTGACGCCTTCCTGCTTGGCGGCTTCATACCAATGTTTCCCTGTCCAGTTTTGCAACAATTTGCCGAGTTTGAAGGCGTGCAGCATGCCATCGTTAGAGCCCACAAAGACGAGTTGTCTCTCCTTGTAGTCGTCACTTTTGATGAAATCATTATAGGTTTGGTCGTTGTAACCAAAGGGGGAAGGAACATTGAAGTTGTTCAAATACCCTGGCCCCACGATGCGCGGGGTGGATGAGATGATGTCGCCCAATTTCCAGACATGCGTTTCTTGGCCGCAGGTTTCTCCGCTAGGGCAATCAGCCGCGCTGTTGCACGGACTTTTTCTTGCAGAGCAGACACCGGCGGTAACGGTCCTGTTTCTTCCTATTTTGTTGGGATAAGTTGCCCCGCATTCGCCGGCATTGCCCGCGGCATCCACGCAGTCGTAACCGCGTACATAATTGATGGTCGCCTTGGCGGCTGAGGCGCTTGCGGTCAGTCCCAAATAATCATCGAGCGTGGCGTAGTTTGTCGTGTCGAAGGATATCAGATTTGAACCATCAATCGAGGTTTTGATGGTCCTGGTAGATGGATCCGTCCACCAGAGATTAAATCCGGCGCGCCAGATGGGTAGGGTGTTTTCTATTGGTACGGTGCCCATGTCTGTAAGAACGCTGCCTGTACCGGTTGTGTCCCACCAACGATACGCCAATGTCTTATTCTGGTTTGAATCGTACGCGAAGCTCGTTATGTAGTCTTGCTTGAGGTCGAGCAAGGTGTACGCAGCCCCTCCTTCCCTGATCGTATCTTCTCGAATTTGTGAGGAGGTAAAGTACGGATCCATGTAATACCAGTAATTCATCAGGTCGCTCGTCCAGGAAACCTCCGTGTTGTTGGCGAATGATCGTTTGGGATAAAACAGGGCCTGCATGAGGTTGGCGCCGCTGCCTTCGCTGGAGCTCAACACCGACACCGCCGTGCCGGAGGAAGCTTTTCTCATTATATCGTTGATAATGGCCATTATCCGTACTTTTATCTCCGTCGCATCGGCTGCACCGAAGAAGGTGTCGGGTATGTTGTCCGCATCCTTGTCCCAATCCGAGGAGGAAGGTGGCAGGTTGGTGCATGGACTGCCCTTGACAGGAGTGGTGCTGCAATCAGCGGCAGCACACCCGGAAACCTTGGGGTAATCCGTCATATTTCCCGGCCAGGTCTTGCTTGTGTCGAATGCCCCGTACATGGCCACATGTTTCAAGGATTTCTCGCCGGTGCCTCCCAACCATAATCCAACAGTATACACGGATTCCACGGTGGATGCTAAGCTGGTAATGGAATTGGTGAATCCCTTCTTGTGCAGCCAATAGGCAGGGACCACGGGATCGGCGGATGAACCTTCGTATCCTGTGTCGATGGTGCAGGTGTCTGTGACCGAGCCCGACGTACCCCCCCTGTTCCACTGACCATCGGTGAGCACGATTATGAAATTCTTGGCGCAGGGGATCAGGACTAACTCATTGCCCTGGCACATGCCGTTGAGATCGGCATCAAAGCATTGATACATGGGGTTCTTCCATTCTCCGCCTACACCTGTTTGCGGGGTAGGGCTGCCGAAAACGGAGGGATTCTGGGCAAGGTAGGCATAGGCGGCCCACAGCGCCGGGCCAATGGGGGTGGCTCCGGAAGGTGATTCGTCATTAATGGCGGTAATGGTGTTCTTGTATGGATTGAGACCATCGGTACTGTTTCCGCCGGTAAAGTCCCCCAGGTAAACGGTCCTGTTCACCCCATCCCCACCGAAATACATGCCGCCCAAGCGTGGCTGTACCGGCAAATTCTTGAGTTGATAGAGCAACCCCCCCTCATCGCCCGTGATGCGCACCCAAGGAACCTTCACTTGAACGCCGTTTTCGGTCTCCAGGGTGCATCCCGTGGCATCGCAAGGCACACTGGAGCTGGGTTCGAGGTAAAGACTCGGGTCGCAAGTCTGAACAGAGTTGTTGCAGCCTTCCGGCTTACCACCGGTTAATGCCCACCGCAGCAGATCAACCCTTGACATGTTTTGATAATTTAAGTAATTGCCGTTTCCTTGGTCTACGCCACAGTTAATGGTGCCCCATTGCGAGCAACAGGCATATTTATTGCTAGGGCAACCAAACGATCCTTTTGCGGCGCACCCCCCCGTATTTTGGGAACTGCACGTCCATGTGCCGGTGCAGACTTGTTCGCAGGTGCTTGAGCCCGTCTCCTCCCAAATGCCGTCGACCAGAGCATAGTTTTTTAGGGGGTTAAAATAGCCTTCATACAGCTTGTTTGGGTCGTAGGCCGTGCCGCCGTAGGAGTATGCCATCCAGCCCATGCTGCCACTTGTGTCCACCATTAATAGAACATTTGGGGCAGCCGAGGCACTGATAAAAGGCGGGCTTTGGCAATACGAAGTCATGCCGGCGTAGACATGGCCGGCCATTAGGCACATTGTCATGGCGGCAAATATTATAAATTTTCGCATGGCATTACTCCGTCACGGTTTTGGTTATGGTATGTGTATAGCCTGCTTTGCAACGGTCGCTGTCTATGAAAAAACATTTCCGCTCATTCACACGAAAAGAATTCTTGCTTGTGGCTGCGGATATCTTGAACTTTTTGGGGCCGCGACAGCTCTTGGAGGTGACATCAACAATGACCAGCGCATCCTTGGCGTTAACTTCCTGGACAATTCCGCACAAATACAGGCCGTCCACCGCGAAGGCTTGAGTGCAAAACAAAATGCCAGGAAACATAAAGGCGCAGATTATCATTCCTTTTAATTTCATTGGCCACCCCCCATTTATTAAATTTTTTTATATCAAAATATTTTATGATTGATCCGTGAAGCCCGCCATGCTGTGTGTATCTCTTTGAATTCCCGTTGCTAGCGCTTGTGTTCCCCTTTTGTGCTTGGGTAAAAGAGCAGCTTTTTGCGGTTTCGTATAGAATTACTGCATATTCAGTGCCAAGTGGAAGTCCATGCGCTGCATAATTTTGCGCGGTCACCCCTGCCGGAAGTTCTATCGGAGGCAATGCCAGTTGGGGGCTTTTGTTCTAAACAATAATATTCCAAACAGGAGTAAACTGCTATATTATCCCATGGATACCATGTGGAGTTTGCTCCGGTCGATTTGTCGCTTTATAGAGGGGTGTAACTTTTTCCCGGAAAAATTAAGTTTTGTGCTACGGAAGCAATTTCGGCCAGACCAAAGAAATGGGGCACGCATCGTGCTGCAAGCCCAGGTGTACATGTAGTTTTAAGCCGGAAACGAAAGGTGCAGGCAGGGTTGCAACCAAGAGACCACGGCGAGGGAAAATCCAGCATCATGCAGCTTCTCAGCGATGAAAAATACATCCTCGACCTGTTGGCCAGAAATCGGCTGATTACTCCGGCGCAGCGGAAATTCATCTCCGATCACAAGGCGCAGCAACGTCAACTTCTGCTCCGGCAGCAACACGCCGACCACCAAAAGATCAAGACAGGGCGCACAAGCGAGGCTGCCTTGACCCTTGTGGATATCATCGTCTCCATGAATCTGGAACTTAGTGACAAAAATGGGCAGCCGCTTACGGAAGAGTTGATCTTCCGTGCCATTGCCGAGGATCGCGGTCTGTCCTTTGTCAAGCTTGATCCGTTGAAACTCGATCTCAAGGTGGTCACCAAGACCATCCCCCGCACCTTTGCCTTTCGCCACCTGTTGTTGCCCTTTGCCTTTGCCAACGGCATTCTGGAGGTGGCGGTCTGCGACCCGGACAACAGCGCGGTGCTGGCCGAGATCGAGCGGGCTAATCAGCTTACGGTAAAGCCTTACCTTGCCACCAAGAGCGACATCCGCAAGCTGCTGGCCGAGTTTTATGGTTTTCAGTCGTCCATTACCGCAGCGGAA
>Ga0224510_10000119_pt1 | contig 68186 bp, 63 predicted proteins | sample SF_May12_sed_USG_FD_170161 | JGI IMG/M metagenome (GOLD analysis project Ga0224510, IMG submission 170161) | Sediment microbial communities from San Francisco Bay, California, United States - SF_May12_sed_USGS_4_1 | ecosystem: Environmental > Aquatic > Marine > Sediment | place: USA: California... | reverse complement strand
AGGGAGCTTTTGTTTTTTGTCGTCCTTGTCCGGTGGCTTGAGAAGTTCCGGCCACCTGTGTCTTGGCATACCGACAACAGTATCCTGCCGGTCAGGGGCTAAAAACGGCTTTTTCAAGGCCGACTAACTACGACATCAAGCAAAGTGATAGAACCAACAATGAACAGAGAAAAACGATTCAGTGTATTAGACCAAAAGGACAACTTATTTTCATGAGGGGGGTGTTGTACATGCGCAAGTCCATATGGTGTTTGGTCGCATTGTTCCTGGCTGGCAGGGTTAATATTGCCGCTGCTGATGACTGCACAGCAACGTATGACCCAACGACGTCAGAGGTGAACATCCCTTGCATACGCTTGACAGGAGATGCAAACACCTATTGGGCAAATTTGCAGTGGGCTGACGGATCCAATTTTACGTTAACCGGCAGCGGATTGCGCAATGGCGAGATGGTCATTGATGTGTGGAATGCCGGTGTGGGTGGTCTGAAAATATCTACCGCAAATCATCCCTGGGGACAGTTCCGCATTGCGACTCTTTATGGTTATCATAGCGATGGCTGCACAAGTACCTACGGAAGACCAAGCGTCACTCTAAACGGCAACAACCTTGAAATTCAACTGAAAGCGCAGCGCCCGCGGGAAGCCATCTGCACTCAGGCTTTAGCTCCATTTGCGGAATCAGTGGTCATTCCGAATTACCTGGATGCGAACGGCCAACCACTCATCTTCACCTTCTCGGTCAACGGGACAAGTATTACCCCAGACCCGTGAAAACCTTGTGGCCGTAAGGGTCTGGTTGACATTTTGACTTTCTATATAATAGAATAACAAAACATCAAGACCCCGTTTTTCCCGGTGGAGTGACCAAAAATGAAAAGAGACTTTTTCAACAGGTATGAACGCGACTCCAATGGCAGCATCCTCATCGATGTTGCCGCCGAGAAAGTTGAAGATCTCTACAGTGATTTTGACAGGAGTGCTCCTTACATCCGAAGGGATCTTGACCAGGATCTCGTCGATTATCTGATCAACTGCGCAAGAGAACTTGAAAAAGAACCATTCACCATAAGCTTCACGCTTGCCCGCACGCCCGATGAGGCCAGACTCACCCGCATCAGACGGAGCATCAACAACTTTTTCTTGTATCTCGTCGAGGTCGAGCGGCAAAAGATCCGGCAGATGGTTCGAAAATCCCTTGTTCTCTTCTGTATCGGTGTTACCATCCTGTTCGTCGCTGTCTGGGTCAACCGATGGCTGGGATCGGAACGCACGGTCGTTGCCAACGTATTCGCGGAAGGTCTCACCGTTGCAGCGTGGGTCTCACTGTGGGAGGCCCTGGCGATTTTCCTGATCGAATGGTTTCCTCGCCTCAGGAATATCAATCTGTACCGACGCTTGGCGACTGTCCATCCAGTTTTCAGGTCCGTGTCAGAAACGATGCCGAACGGGGAAAAGGCATCTAACTTTTCAGCCAACCCGGGCAGTCCCGACCACACCGTGCCGGCCAGCTAATTCACACAAGTCGACAACGATCATATTATGGAAAACTTTGTTGTTACAATCACGTTTTTATTTATCGGCATGGCCTTAAAACGCCTCCCGGACTTCCCCTCGGAAACCGGCAGGGTATTGAATTTATTTGTAATATACATATCATTACCAGCCTTGGTCATTCTCAAAATCCCCGAACTGATCTTCTCCCAAAACTTACTCGTCCCTGCCTTTATGCCTTGGGCAATTTTGCTGTTCTCTTGCGCTGTAATATTAAGCCTGTCCAAACTTTTAAAATGGAACCGTGCCACCACCGGTTGCCTTCTCCTTTTAATTCCCCTCGGCAACACCTCTTTCCTGGGAATCCCCATGGTTAAAGCCTTTTTTGGCGACCAAGCGATTCCTTATGCCTTATTATATGACCAACTAGGCTCTTTTTTGGCTTTGGCAACCTATGGCTCCCTCATTTTGGCCCTCTATGGAACGGGAAAAAGCACTCCGACCATAAAAAGTGTAGCGAAAAAGATCATTTCATTTCCGCCATTTATTGCATTAATCCTCGCCTTCGCAATCAAAACGCTCCCATATCCGCCTGTTGCGGTGAGTATCTTAAAACTATTGTCCTCCACATTGGTTCCATTAGTAATGATTGCAGTAGGGTTCCAACTAACCCTGAGTTTGGACAGAGAAATGATCTCGCAACTATCTATTGGTCTTTTCATAAAACTTATTGCAGCCCCAGCAACAGCATTATTGCTATGTAGGATAGTTGGCCTACAAGGAGAAGCTGTACAGGTTTCAATTTTTGAAGCCGGCATGCCGCCAATGGTTTCAGCCGGAGCATTGGCCATTTTAGCAAACCTCTCCCCTACCCTTACCGCGGCCTTAGTTGGCATAGGCATTATTCTCAGCTTTATAACATTACCGATTCTTTATCAATTTCTGACCTGAACCACTCAAAAACGTTGATAAAATCTGAAAAATTTCGTCTTAACTTAATCAAAAAAACACATCACACCCGATCTTAAACAAAATTATATTTTTACCAGAAAACAATATTCACTACGTGAGAAACAAGAATGAACCAATGGAACCAACTTGTAGATATTTTTTGCTGCAAGTGCCATGAAGATACAATCCCTGAATGCGCCGCTGACAATATTTGTATTGCCTGGCCTTCTATTATCAAATGCATTAATGTTTTTCTTGAAAATCAAACCCGACTCAAAGCTTTAGATTTTGGCTGCGGAGGAGGGTTGTTTTGCAAAAAACTACACGAAATGGGATTTGAAGTAACGGGATATGACGAATCAGAAGAACTCATCAAAGCAGCACATGGTAACACCCCTCAGGAAGTGGTCATCACCAATTCAAGCACTCTCGCGACAACCAGAGGAAAGTATGACTTAATAACTTCAATAATGGTTTTTCAGTTTATTGCCGACATTGATGCAACCATAAAAAAAATCGTATCTCTCCTAAAGCCAAACGGCTTACTTGTTTATGCCGTTTTCAACCCAACATTTATAGAAGAAAATTCAAACAACCACGTATTTACAGGGTTCACCAATAATCGATCTGGCTATATGGAGTTACAAAAAGGAATCAAAATACCGGTGTACAACCGATCAGAATCCGAATACCGGCACATATTCGACAAATTTGATTACGAAGAAGCATACCTTGACCTCCCGGAGTTTACCGAGGAATTTCTAGAGAAATACCAAATGCCCTTTTCCACGACACACTCGGAATATCTGATACAAGCATTTAGAAAGAAAACCTCCAACCTTATTTCCTAGGCATTACAGTCAGACAGCGTGTGCTCACCACCAAAAAATAACTGCCCTGATCTAAAAATCAGCCTGCCGCACAACTGGCAAGCGCCTGCTTGAGCCGGACTTGCAGGCTGAGTTGAAGGAGACACCCTTTCCCATGCAAAGTTCAAAAATCTGGCTGACCCTGACTCTCACCATGCTTGTTGCCATAATTGTTGGTTGCGATTCGCGCGAAGTTGTTGTGACCCTGACCCGCGACGAGATTCAGACACGCATTGCTCCCAGTTTTCCCATCTCGAAAAACTGGCTTGTCGTAAACGTCATTCTCAGTCAGCCGGAGATTTTTCTGCCCGAGGGAACAAATCAAATCGGGATCAATATGCTGGTGGAGGTGAACATCCCTTTCATGAAACCGATAACCGGACATCTTGGGGCGACGGCGGTTCCCCGATACGATGCGGAGTCGAAGTCGTTTTTTCTCGACCAAGCGGCGGTGGAAAGGTTGAACATGCCCGGGCTTATACCCGAGATACAAGCCAAAGCCCGAACCGCCATCGAGTCCATAGCACAACAAGAACTTACCAAGCATCCGATCTACGAACTCAAGGGGAGAAATCTCAAGGAGATAACTGCTGCCTTTACCCTGCGCGAGGTGCAAGTGCGCGACGGAAAACTGCGGGCAATTTTTTCCCTGCCGATCTAAACCGAACCAAAACAGACCTGCCCTAACCAAGGCCAATGCCTTTTCCCCTTGCAGCCCTGAAGAAACCCCTCTATTATAAAATCATGAGTTTCCCCATATACCATTAACGTATACAGGAGTACCGGAAGTGACCTTTTCAGATTTTTTCTCCATGCTCAGCGCCGTAAGCCTTTTTGCCATCGCCATCACTCTGGTGCCGATCTTCTTACAATTCCGGCGCACCTTGCAGAAAGCCGAAATTCTCATTGAAGCATTGAACACGAATGTGGACCCGCTCTGCCAGTCACTGACCGAGGCGGCAGACGAAATACAGGTACTCGCTCTTTCCCTGAGCGACAAGCTGGAGAAAACCGATTCGATCATCTATACCGCGCAAAAATCGGCGGACACCTTGCTCACTACCACCACCATGCTCAAGGATACGGTGCGCCCGTTTATCACCAAGATAGGCGGGTTCAGCGCCGGGATCATGGCCTTCTCTCATTTCCTCAACCGATCACGGAAAAACACCAAAAAAGGAGATTGATATGAGCAGAGACAATTGCGACAATTCCAGCACAGCAGTATTGGCTTTTTTGGCCGGCACGGTTGTCGGCGCTGCCATCGCCCTGTTAACCGCCCCGAAAACCGGACAGGAGACCAGGGAATTGCTGGCCGATTACGGCGCCGATCTGAAGGAAAAAGCCAAGACCTTCCCCGACGATTTCAAGGAATACAAAGAAACCGCCCTTGAGCGGAGCAAGGACATGATCGCCAGGGGCAAGGAACTCATCAACAGAGGCACGGACCTTGCCGCGCAAGGGAAGGAATTTCTCGACGAGAAGAAAAGAACCCTCAGCGAAGCCATCGAGGCCGGGAAAATCGCCATGCAGGAAGAACGGGAAGCGCTCTCCCACAAGCTGGACAAAGAATAGCCTCAATTAAGAAGAGCGTTACAATACAAAAGCGGAAGCCTCATAACAGAGAGGCTTCCGCTTTTTTTAGCACTTGTAGACATGCTCCATCAATATTTGTTTTTTCCTGCCCCGCCTGCCCTCCCCCCCCAATTCAGCTTGCTGCGCAGGATTTCAAAATAATCCTTTTGGGGAGAGCAGAAGAGCCGCAGCTTCCTTTCCGAAGCCATCACCTCCAGGGTATCGCCGGCCGACATTTCCCAGGCAGGCTGACCATCGACAATGACATTCACCTCGTTTGCCTGCTCGGCAAGTCTGGTCGTAAGGCAAACCGCTGCGGGGAGAAGCACGGGACGGCTTTCCAGCATGAACGGACAGATCGGCGTAACCAGAATGGATTCCATGGCCGGGTTGACGATGGGTCCGCCGGCGGAAAGATTGTAGGCCGTGGAACCGGTGGGGGAGGAAAAGATCAGGCCATCCGCCCGATAGGTTGTGATGTACTCCTGATCGGCCCAAGTGCTTAACTGGGCAAGCCGGTCAGCGCTGCCCTTGCTGACCACGACATCATTCAGGGCATAGCGCCAGGCAGCCGTTTCGCCGTTGCGATGAACCCTGGCCTTGAGCATCAGCCTTTCCTCAACAACCACCTGCCCGGCCAAAATACTTTCCAAAACCTCATAGCGCTCGCCGACCGCCACTTCGGTCAGGAAGCCAAGATCGCCGAGATTCACGCCGACCACCGGCACTTGCAGACGGCTTGCCTGATCTGCGACATGGAGCAGGGTGCCGTCCCCGCCCAAAATGATAAGCAGGTCCATATCATCGGCAATGGTATCTACCTCGGCTGAAATACCCCGCCCCGCCAGCCAGGGAAGCAGTTCTTTGCTCATTCCCAATGCAGCGGGCGAATCCTTTTTACAGATGATCCCAACCTTACGGATTTCCATTACTACCCCAATCTATGGTAATCGTGAGCCAAAAACGAAAAGACATGACTCAATCCCTGAAATGTACACGTTGCGCAGCGTAGCGAGACTGCAAAGCGGATGCGGCACGGTTAAACGCCAAGCTACTTGCCGGTACCGGAAACCACAAGCCGTCCAAGTTCACAGGAGCGGTTGGTGGCTGCTTCAACCGCGTTCGTGACGAGAGCCCGAAAGGCCCCCTTTTCAAGTTCATGCAAACCCGCAATGGTTGTGCCGCCGGGAGAAGTCACCATGGCCCGTAATTCGGCGGGATGCTTGGCCCCATCCAACGCCAGCAGAACGGAACCAAGCACCGTTTGCAGGGCAAGGGTCTGCGCCACGGGCCGAGCCAGGCCCACCTTGACCCCGGCATCGATCAAGGCTTCGATAAAGGTGAACACATAGGCAGGGCCGCTGCCGCTCAATCCTGTAACTGCGTCGAGATAGGCCTCGTCCAGCACAAAACTTACACCGACCGCATCGAAAATACTGCTCGCCACGGCCAAATCCTCGGGACTCACGCCCTTACCAGGACTTAAGGCGGAAGCGCCCTTGAGCACGATGGCCGGGGTGTTGGGCATTACCCGGATAATCCGACAACCACACCCGGAAACCGCGCCTTCCAGCACGGCCAGCGGGATACCAGCAGCTATGGAGATAATCAGGTGATCCGCATGTATCTTCTCCTTAAAATCGCGGAGAACCGCACCTATCACCTGCGGCTTGACCGCAAGAATTACAACCTTGCACTCCGCCCAGACAGCAGTGGCCTCCGAAACCGCGGCAACATTATATTCCTTTTGCAACACCGCCTGCCGGGCATCGCTGGGATCTGCGACCAGAATCTGTCCGGCCTCGACGAGTCCGGCTCCTGTAATGCCCTTGATCAAGGCTTCGGCCATCAACCCCCCGCCGACAAAGCCAAGTTTTCCTGAAAAACCCATTCCCTGCTCCTTATAGTTAAGAGCCGTTACGAACCAAGTGCTTTCCTGATCATTTCGTTACGACTCTTCATGCCGTTTTGTGCATCCGGATGACGGCATCATGTTATTACGACGGGTTAACCAGGCCGGGACTAAAAAAACTCGACCATGGCGGATCAACAATACTGACATCGCCGACAATGCTGCAACTTACCAATTTCACCCGGCATTGCAAGCAGGATTAGCGCAAACCTGCGGCAGATGCGGCGCGGACGAAAAAGGGTCCAAAAGCACCGGACGTAAAAAAACCCGCGAAGTTTTGCAACATCCGCGGGTCGTTCCTCTCAGAAGAGGCTGCCTTGTTCAGGCAAAGCAGGGTTGCCCCGCAAGGGCGATACTGGGCGGCAGCAGATAGGACAACAACTTGTCACCAGCCTCCTTGGTGCTCAGGACCACCTTTTCAAGCACCCGATCCTCCCCTTCCTTCTCATAGGCAATCAGGTCCCACCGCTCAGGTTGGGCGGCAAGCTGCTTCATCAAGGAAAAATGATGCCCATGCCCGGATTTCCTGGTCACAACGTGACCAAGCAGGGGAAAGCCCAGCAGAGCCAGATCGCCGATCACGTCAAGGGTCTTATGTCGGGCGAATTCATTGGCAAAACGCAAACCCTCGGCATTGACTATGCCATCATCATCGATAACCACGGCGTTTTCAAGAGAGCCGCCCAAGGCAAGTCCACTCTGCCTGAGCTTTTCAACCTGATCCAGAAAGCCAAAGGTTCTGGCGGCGGCAACCTCTTTGGCAAATTTCTGGGGGGTCAGCTCACTGGAAAAAATCTGCTTCCTGATCAGGTGATGGTTGAACTCAATCTCGCAGGTGACCTTAAACCCATTATAGGGCAGGATCTTCACAAAGGAATCACCCTCGGAATAGGAAATTTCCTTATTGACCTTGAGCATCCATTTGCAGGCATTCTGCCGACGACGCCCCACCCTTTTAAGAACATGAACAAAAGGGCCGGCGCTGCCATCCATGATGGGCACCTCCGGGCCGTCCAGCTCTACCACCGCATTGTCGATACCCATGCCGAAAAGCGCGGCCAACAAATGTTCCGTGGTGGAAATCAGCGCCTCATCCTCGGTGGAAATGGTCGTGGCGAGCCTGGTGTCAATGATCCGGTCCATGAAGGCAGGGGTCGGCGCAGCCTGCGGTAAATCGCTGCGGACAAAGCGAATCCCGCTGTTCTCCTCGCCGGGCAGAATGGAGAGGGTAGCGACCTTGCCTGAATGAAGGCCGATACCCGCGAAGCTTACCGGCCTTTTGATGGTGTGCTGTAATGAATCCATATGATAAACACTCTTTTATGAACTGTGTGTATTTCACAACAATTAAGAAACCGTAATCTAGTAAATGCAAAAAGCAGACCACCACAGGCGATCCGAACAATAAAATAATAAAACCATTTAATTTCATAATGTTATACTGAAAGATCACGATGGGGACGCAACAGGGATAAAACAGACTGTGGCAAAAAACACACACCCACGAATACCCACCTTCCCCGGGCCTGTGTTTCCGTAACTGCAATTACAAGGACTGCTCGCAGAGTCGATCAGCCATGAAGCGATCAAAGCCCTGCTCCATACGAAGTTCGATGGTCAAAGCCAGAATGGGGAAATCCCCAAAAAAAGGATGGAGCTTGACGAAATCCTTTTCCGTGGTGATAAGCGCCCGGGCTCCGTGTGCCAAGGCTGCAGCAACAAGAGCCGTAACATCTTGCGCCGTATAACAATGATGATCCCTGAACTCCCTGAATCCGGCAACAAAAAATCCCTCCTGCCGCAAGGTTTGGCGGAAGGAATCCGGGTTTGCGATCCCGGCAAAGGCAAACACGGGGATTTCCCGGGCTTCGGCAAGGGTACATTCCTTATCCTGTCTGCTGTGCCAAATCCCGGCAGGCGAATACTCCCCGGCAAACATGGGCTTTGCCGGAAAGGCAGCTTGGAATAAGCGTTGAAACTCCTCCACCCTGGAACGATTGTCGTTGTCAACCCCGGTAACAACAAAGGCATGGGCTCGGTCCAGGGCGGCAAACGGCTCCCGCAATTCACCGCCAGGGAAAACCCGACCATTACCAAGAAGCGTCCCGGCGCTGAACAAAACCAGGTCAAGATCACGCCTTACCGCGAGATGCTGGAAGCCATCATCCATAACGATGAGGTTTACCCCAAACTCCCGGATGGCATGCCTTGCAACCTGTGCTCTTTTCGGACCGGTCAAGACCGGAACCCCCGGCAGCGCTTCGGCCAGCATAAAAGGCTCATCTCCGGCCATATCCGGCGCGAGCAGTATCGTGGTCCCATCGGAAACGATATTCACCTGACCGGTGGCCTTTCCCCCATAGCCACGGCTGACAATGGCGGGCCGCAGTCCCCTGCCCAACAGCAAGCGGATCACATAGCGCACCATGGGGGTTTTTCCGGTGCCTCCCAAGGTGAGATTACCGACACTGATAACCGGCACCGACATCTGCTGGGATTTTAAAAAGATACTGTTCCGATACAGATACGCTCGCAGCATCATAACCAGGCTGTAAGCCGGTGAAAAAAGGCGCCCGACCACAAACAGAATGCCCAGCAGTTGCTTCATCCTCTCTCCCCCCGCGCCAACATGCCACGAATCAGCGCGACATGTGCCTCGGTGACTCCACGCTTGGCGGCAATCAATTGCCGCGCCTGCCGCCCTGCCCGCTCCCTCATCGCAGAATCGGCAAAAAGAAGAGAAAGTTCCCCGCAAAGCTCCTCTTCACCATGAACCTGCCTGGCCCCTCCGACCGCGAGGAGATCACGGCTGATTTCAGCAAAATCCTCCATGCACGGCCCGAACAATACCGGTTTCCCATGAACTGCTGGTTCAAGCGGGTTGTGGCCCCGTTCCGGCACCAGGCTGCCGCCGATGAAGGCCACATCGCACAGGCCATATACCGCTGATAATTCCCCAAGGGTATCAAGGATCAAAACCGATCCCTTCCCCGCCCCGCCGTGCGAACGAAGAAAAGCCGAAAGACCACGCCGATCCGCCATGGCTGCAAGCTCGGCGCCCCGTTCCACATTCCGCGGCGCCACGACCAAAAACAGATTTACAACGGTTTGGACCAGCTGCTGAAACACATTGAAAATAATCTCTTCCTCTCCCGGGTGGGTGCTGCCCGCCACCCAGACCAATGCCTGCTCGGGAATCTGCAACGCGGCACGATCAAGCCCCTCCGTGACACAACTTCCAGACAGGGCAGCGTCGTATTTGAGATTGCCCAGCACAACCAGACGCTCTGGGTCAACACCCAGCCGACGCATGCTGTCGGCATCCTGCTCCGTCTGCATGGCAAGGGATTGAAAGCAATTAAACAGCTGCCTGAAAAACCAGCGAAACTTGCGGTACCTGAGCAGCGATTCTTCCGAGACCCGGCCATTGACCAGCAGGCAGGGAATACCCCGTCGTTTGAGCTCCGTCAGGAAATTCGGCCAAAAATCCGTCTCCACCAGGACAAAAAGATCAGGCTTCACCCAGGAAATCAGGCGTTTTACGCTCCAGAGCAGATCAAAAGGAAAGGGTACGAAACAATCGACATGTTCCCGAAGAATGCTCCGGGAAAAAGAGTCACCAGCCCGGGTGGCCGAGGAAAAAATAATGACCCCCCAAGGATAGCTCTGCCGCAGCTCCTGCACCAGATTCCGGGAGGAAGCAACCTCGCCGACGGACAAGGCATGCACCCAGATGCGGGGCCACCCCGATTCGGAACCGCCGGGTCTTTCCCCAAGAGCGAATCCAAGCCGCTTGCCGGAACGGCTGCGGTACTTGGCCGTCAGTATAACTTTGACGAAAAGTAGCGGAGCGAATACAATCACCCCCACCGTCAAGAACAGATTATAAAAAAATATTGATACCATATCCGTTATGAACCTGATCTTACTCCATCCGCAAGAAGTGACCGATCACCATGTTACCCTGACCGGACGCCGCGCCGAACATATCAGCAAGATCCTCCGGGCCGCAATCGGAGACAACGTCCGGGTCGGCATGCTGAACGGCCTGATCGGCACCGGCTGCATCCGGGAGATGAGCGAAAACACCGTTGGGCTCCAGGTGAATCTCACCACCGCACCGCCCGTCTTTCCCCCCACCGATCTAATCCTGGCCGTGCCCCGCCCCATCATGCTGAAACGGGTCTTGGCCCAAGCTGTCTCCATGGGGGTGGACCGGATATTCCTGATAAATGCCAACCGGGTTGAAAAAAGTTTTTTCAGTTCCACCCTCATCCAAAACAACGCCTTTGCCGAACCGTTACTCCTTGGTCTTGAGCAGGCCATTGACACCAGGATGCCGGAAATCTCCGTCCATCCCCGCTTCCGGCCATTCGTGGAAGACTTGCTGCCCGAGCTATTGGCCGATTGCCCGATTCGGCTCCTCGCCCACCCGGAAGGCGACCAGACCATTGCCCAGGCAGCCGGAAGGTTGCTTGAGCAACGTGCAATCCTTGCCATCGGGCCGGAAGGGGGCTGGGTTGATTTTGAAGTGCAACGATTCAAGGAGCAGGGCTTTGTGCCATTCAGCCTCGGCGCCCGCATCCTTCGGGTCGATACCGCAGTGCCGGCCCTGCTCGCCCAACTCAGCCTGCTTCGCCAGATTACAGCCCCTACGCCTTAGACACCCGAAATCATCATCCTCCCCAGCCAAAACGCTGGCGGACCCGCCCCACCAGCATCGTCAATTCCTTGAAGCCCAACGCATAGAGCGTCACACCGTAGACTGCGCCCCCCGTTGCAACCGCCACCACGAGCGCGACCACGCTTCCCAGGAAACCAGCCAGAGCGAAAGGCGCAAGAAGGTATTGCACCCCGGAAAGCCAGAGGGCCATGGCCAGCGAGGCGCAAAGAACCCTGCCCAACCCGGCGAAAAGATAGCGCAGCGAATACCCGGCCAGTTTTCTGTACAAGACCGTGCTCAGGAAAAGAAAATTCAGAATCATGGCGCAAGAAATGGCCAAAGCAAGGGCCTTGTGCTGCAAAAAGCCGATGGTAAACCAGACCAGGAGTACGTTGACCGCCATGGTCAGAAAGCTGCCCAGCACCGGATAGCGGGTTTCATCCAGGGCATAAAACACCGGCACCATGATCTTGACCGAAGAATAGGCAAACAGCCCCACGGCATAGCAGGATAGCGCTTCGGCGGTTTTCGCGGTGGCCAGGGCATCGAAACTGCCATGCTGAAAAATGACTCTGGTGATGGGCTCCCCCAACAGCATCAGGCCTACAGACGCGGGAATGGTCAGAGAGAAGGCCAGGGTTAGCGAGGAGGCATAGGTTTCCCGCAAGCTGTCCATATCCCGAAGCGCCGCATACCGGGCAATCAGCGGCAAGGTAGCGGTGGACAAGGCAACCCCGAAAAGACCCACCGGCAACCAGAACAGGCGAAAGGCGTAGCTGAGCCAGGAAAGACTCCCCTCGGCCAGGGAAGAAGCAAAATAGGTATTAATCAGCACATTGATCTGTAAGGGCGCAAGCCCGATCACCGCGGGGGCCATGAGTTTCATGATGCGACGCAGGCCGGGATGGCGGAGATCAAGCTGCGGCAAAAAGATGAATCCTGCCTTGAACAGGGTGGGCAATTGACAGGCAAGCTGCAGCAGACCACCGATCAGGGTGCCGATGGCCATGCCGACAATGGGCGGTTGGCCAAACCTGGGCATGAGCAAGGCAAACCCCACGCCGCCGACGATCGAACCGAGATTGAAAAAACCCGAGGCCAGAGCCGGGACGAAAAAACGCCCCCTGGTGTTCAAAATCCCCATCACCACCGAAGAAAGAGAGATAAAAATAAGAAAAGGGAACATGATCATCGAAAGAAGCGAGGTGAGCGCCACTTTCCCGGGAATTGACTCAAACTCGGCATCAACCATGAACCCAACGATCTGATCTGAAAAGATCACGCCCAACAGGGTAAGACAACTGAGCAGAATCCCAACAACCACCAGAACATTTCCGGCCAGAGCCCAGGTCGCCTTTTCTCCTTTGTTGGCTTCATAATCGGAAAAAACCGCAACAAAAGCAGCGCTCAAGGCACCTTCGCCAAAGAGATCACGCAGCAGGTTAGGGATGCGGAAGGCCACGACAAATGCATCGAAGGCAAAGCCTGCGCCAAAAAAAGTAGCGAAAACCTGCTCCCGAACCAGCCCCAGGATACGACTGCACATCACGGCAATCCCGACAGTTCCTGCCGACCTGGCTATTTTCCCTGTATCCTGTGCGGGTTTTTTCATGAAAATGTCCAAAAAAACAGAGGAGTAACATCCAGCCATGCCATCCAACCGACAAACGATCTTGCAGGTGGGACTTTAAGTTAGCCACCAAAATAGCAGGTTGCCCTGAAGAAGACAACAGACATTCCGATTAGCTGCTTGACTTCATTGGATTTTTCTTACTACTATGCATCAGGCACCACCTGCCAGAAGGAGACAGCGCATGACATCATACACCGGCGGCATACTGACCATCAGCGACAAGGGTTCACGCGGAGAACGGGAAGACACCAGCGGCCCGCAACTGCAAGCCATGCTCAGCGAACAGGGATTTTCCGTGGTGGCCTACGCAATAGTCCCGGACGAAATCGCCATAATACAGGAGACTCTCCGGGCTTGGGCGGATGAAGAAAAAATCGACCTGATCTTGAGCACCGGCGGCACCGGCGTTTCCCCCAGCGACCTGACCCCCGAGGCGACCCGAGCAGTTCTTGACCGGGAAATCCCGGGCATCGGCGAAGCCATGCGTCAGGCAAGCCTGCAAAAAACCCCCAATGCCATCCTTTCTCGAGGAATCGCCGGCACCCGAAAACAGAGTCTGATCATCAACCTTCCGGGCAGCAAAAAGGCTGCCCGGGAAAATCTGGAAGCAGTGCTTCCTGCCCTGCAGCATGCCATTTACAAGATCAAGGGTGGAACCAAAGACTGCGGAAGCTGAATTTACAGAAAAAAAAGGCCCACGGGGAAAACTCGTGGGCCTTGGGTAGAAAACTACACAACTAGATAATCAGCGGCATTAAATCTCAACGGCCATGGTATCTTTTTTCTTCATGGCGTCAATTTCCCCGATGAGATACGGGGTTTCACCCAGGGCGATCAGTTGCTGCATACAGTCATCCACTTGTTTTGCATCAACAACCACAACCATGCCAATTCCGCAGTTAAATGTGCGATACATCTCATGGTCTGAAATTTTTCCGTTTTTCTGCAGAAAATCAAAAACAGGAAGAACATTCCAGCCTTTCTTGTCAATCACCGCCTTGCAGCCATTGGGCAAGATCCGCGGGATATTATCGATAATGCCACCGCCGGTTATATGAACCAGCCCTTTCACCTTGAAATTTTTCACTAGATTCAACAGAGTCTCGGTGTAAATCCTGGTCGGTCGCAACAATTCCTCACCGAGGGTACAGCCGAACTCATCGATTCGGTCATTGACGCTGAGCCCCATTTCCTCAAAACAAATCTTGCGCACCAAGGAAAAGCCGTTGCTATGCACCCCGCTTGAGGCAAGGCCGATCAATTTATCGCCGACACTGATCTCGGAGCCATCAATCAGCTTGTCGCGCTCACAGATCCCGACCACGAAGCCGGCGATGTCATAGTCACCTGCTTGATACATGCCGGGCATTTCGGCCGTCTCACCGCCGATCAATGAGCATTTGGCAATCTCGCAGCCCTTGGCTATGCCCTTGACCACATCCGTGGCAACCCCGAGATCAAGACCGCCGGTGGCGAAATAATCCAGAAAGAAAAGAGGCGTCGCTCCACACACGATAATGTCGTTCACGCACATGGCCACCAGATCGATACCAATGGTATCATGCTTGTTGCACATGTCGGCGATCTTCAGCTTGGTGCCGACCCCATCGGTTGACGATACCAGAACCGGATCCTGGAACTTGCCGCTGCCCAAGGCAAACAGCCCACCAAACCCACCGATGCCGGTAAGCACACCGGGACGGAAAGTAGAGGAGACGATAGGCTTGATTGCATCGATAAAGGCGTTGCCTTTATCGATATCAACCCCTGCTTCCGCGTAACGAGAGATCTCTTTTTTAGCCATAATCGTCTTCAATAACCCCAAATTCTCAATCTTCCAAAAAAAGAAGCAACGAATGAAAAATCCGTGCTGTACGTTCGTGTTACTATCTCGATAAATATCGGCATGCGGCCAATGGCCCTGATTCTTCTTATTTTTACGAGACCATCTTTAATTGCCATACCCGTAAAAGTCAACCAATTTTCCGGTAACCCATTGAGAACACAAGGGTTGCGCAATTAACGAACAAAATGATCATCACCTGCGTCCCCCTTCTTCTTGTTGTGAAAGTGTACTCTGTTCAGCGGGATAAACTCAAGCGCATTTCATCATCAATATAAGAATTGCCATGACATCCCCCCCACTCCCAAACCAGATTGTCACGAAAAACAACTTGCACAGTTGACCTCCATCACATTGTGCATTATTCTACGCTGATGAAGTTTTTAATGAAATACCGAGCTTCTCTTATTGTATCCCTGCTGCTCCTTGGCGTGTGCTTTTTACATCTTCACATTAAAAACGCGTCCCCAGCTTCGTGAGCCGGCAAAAGCAATAGCGCCGCCAAGTCGGAGCGCCAGTAAATCGGTAAAGACTCCCCCTCACCGACACCAAAAGCCATGCGCTTACGGAGGATATCACCATGGACATAGAACGATGCATCAGGCTTGCCAGCGAAGAACATTACTGCCCCTATTGCAAGGAGCGCCTTTCCTGCTGCGAGGCCCCGCCTTTTCACATTGGCGATGGACTGGGATGGGGAACCGACATCCTGTTCATCTGCCTCAACAACGAGTGCTCCCTGTTCGCAAAAAGCTGGGAGCAATTCGAGGAACGCTATGGCCACAAGGCTTCCTGCCGCTACATGCTGCTTCCTGGGGAGGAAAAAGGCATGACCATGATGGTGGGCGGCGCCGATGCCTTTACCGGATCGATAATTGATGTTGCGGCCATCAAGAAGCAGAACGAACGCCACACTCACGAAAAAACACACACTGATGACCTGGAAACCTGTGTGGCGGAAAACAATCTCATCCCGGCCCTCGCGCTTGTTCTTGACAACTGCGCGGACCTCGCGGCGCGCAAACGGGCCTGCGAAATCTTAATAGACCTGAACAATCTCGACTGCATCGATCCCATCCGCAACCATAAGTTCATCCATGGCGAAATCGAAATGCAGGCCAACCTGTCCATACAACAGCTTCTGGAAAACAACCACAGGAAGGAATGCCCTTACTGCATGGAGATCATCAAGTCCCAAGCCAAGATGTGCAAGCACTGCAGCAAAGATTTATAAGCCTCGGCATCCCCGACTTTGCCCTTGCGAAACAGAAAACGATTGATTATATAAGGGGGCGTTGCTTCTGGGGAAAACATCCCCCGCGCATATGGTGAGCGTAGCTCAGCTGGTGGTAGCACCGGGTTGTGGCCTCGGAGGTCGTGGGTTCAAGTCCCATCGCTCACCCCAGGAAAAAGACAAGGGTTTCGCATCATTGCGAAACCCTTTTTTTATTGTCCCACCGCCCCCTCAGAGAACCGAAGTGATGCCGATGGCTCGAGACAAGGAAGTCTCCTACCCTCTCAGGGTGTACCTTTTCCCCGATGCAACCAAGAAATCTTATCCCACAGGCCGCGAAGTATCTGCACCTCATGTTCGGTCAAACCCTGACGGGCAAGCATCCGTCGAAAAGCACGGATCAGATGTTCCGGATTCTGCGGATTGAGAAATCCCACCTCCAGAAGCACCTGACGCATCTGCGCAAACATGGCTTCCAGATTCTTTCCCAAGGCCGGACGCTTTCCCCGCGTCTTGTCCTCGGCAGGAGAAGAAAATTTTAAAGATGCCTCATACAGACAGACCGCCACAGCCTGGGCCAGATTCATGGAAGGCAGGTCAGAATGGGTGGGGATGGTCACACAGTATTGACAGAGATCCAGATCTTCTGTTTTAAGCCCCGTATCCTCAGGACCGAAAACGATTGCCGCCTTGGCGGTTTTGGCCAGACCCGCAACTGTTGTCGCCGCCTCTGCCGGATAGAGCAGCTCCTCACGATATTTGCCGAATCGACGGGTCGTACCCAAGGCAAGGTTCCTGTCGGACAGAGCAAGAGCCAGATTTTCATACACCCTGGCACGTTCAAGAAGGTCAATGGCGGAGACCGCCATATTGCGGGCTTCGGCCCCCAAGTGACTTGCCCGAGGCTGCACCAGACGCAACTCGCCAAAACCGAAATTTTTCATGACCCGGGCAACGGATCCTATATTTCCAGCCCCTTTGGGCTCGACCAAGACGACACAGAGATTATCACAAGACAGAGACATGAATGGGAGCCCCTTCAACATACATAAGAATATTCTTTTTTCGGAAAAACGGCATCGGCCCGGGAAAGTCAGCCGAAATTCAGTGGATCTGCAGGTTATCAACGATCCCCTTGACACCCTGCACCGAACGAATCAAATTAAAAATATTTTTCTTCTGTTCCTGGCTCGCAACAGTGCCGGTGACATTGGCTGTGCCCGAATAGACATCCACATCGATATTGAGCGATCTAATGCCGGGCTCCTCCATGAGCCTCGCTTTAATCTTCGCACCGAGAACCTTATCATCGAAACCCTGCCCCATGGTACGGGAACCAACCTGGAGTTCGTTTTTTACCCGAACAACCCCTGACACCGATTTGGCAAGAGAACCTGCCCTGCTCACCTCCTGTTGCGAATCGACATAACCGGAAAGAACCACTACTCCGGCTACCGTATCAACATCAATATTGCGGGCCTTGACATTTTTTTCGCTGACAAGCGCGGTTTTCACCTTGGCGGTGATCGCCGCATCGTCAAGCATTGTTCCGGCAGACCGTTCATCCGTGCCCACCGCGTAACCACCAGCCGCACCTCCACCAACTACGGCAGCCGCACAACCCAGACAAGTCAGCATACAAGTGCAACAAAGCAGTCCAACAAAGTTGCTTAATATTTTCATAGCGTCGATCAATCCCCTTTTTTACTTTTCTTGCTTTTTTTATCCTTGCCCATCCACCGACCGAAATAATACTTGGAGCCGATATTACTCAAACTTCCTAGGCGAAAATCGCTGTTCATCTTGAATTAAGCATGGCGACCAGAATAATCCGAGCCCTGTGTTCTTAAATATACCAGCAATCATGGACCGCCCCCCCGGCAAGAACCTCCCGCCGCAACTCTTTGGAAGGACTACAAACAAAAAAGCATCAACATAACATCGCTTATACCTAAAGACGACAACCATGCCCAGACCTTTATTTCTCTTCAACTATCAATCCCCCCTGTGACAGACGATTAATGACTCAACAGAAGCAAGACACTGGTTGCTCCTCTTAGAACGTTTACGGTCCATTCAAACGAAAAGACCCACCAAAGGGAAAAGACGAACCTGTCTTTGCCTGGCACGTTTGATGTGCGTTTCACTTTATTTTTACCCATTAGGCATTTTTTATGTTGCACAACAAAACGAGACCGGGTAATGTAGCTTTATTAAATAATTTTAAATAGAAGTAATACCTCTTCATGATATCCATCCAGCCGTGTTATTTCCCCCTGATTCGTCAGTCTCCTCAACGTTTCTGCCGACCACAACTACAAAAAAAATATAGTCATTAAAAGTGGAACATCCCCGGACTGACACATTGTCGACATTACCCCTTGGCGCACCAAGCGTCTACCCCCCGACACCTTCCGGCACTCCCCACCTAAATGACAAAAAAAATCTTGGTGCTCTTGAAAAAGACACCGCTTTACGCGATAAAGCTACAGTTTCCCTATCCAGCCGCATCGCTACCTGAACCAAGGAGTTCTAATGAGTTTTGAAGAGTTTCAGTTTCACCCCCAGATAATTGCCGGCATAAAAGCCTGCGGTTATACTTCCCCAACCCCAATTCAACGTGAGGCCATGCCTCCCATTCTCGCCGGCCGTGACATTCTTGGCCTCGCCCAGACAGGCACCGGTAAAACCGCAGCCTTTGTTCTTCCGCTTCTCCAACGCCTCCAGGCCGGACCTCGCAAAAAGGTACGGGCGCTTATCGTTGCTCCTACCAGAGAGCTTGCCGAACAGATTCATGAGAATATCGGCACAATGGCCGGACAGACCAAATTGCGCAGCGTTGTTGTGTATGGCGGAGTCGGCAAGCCCGGCCAGATCAAAAAAATCAGAGAAGGCGCGGAAATCATCGTTGCCTGCCCAGGACGCTTGCTTGATCACCTGAACGACAAAGCCATCAACCTCCGCGAAGTTGAGGTCTTGGTGCTCGATGAAGCCGACCATATGTTTGACAAAGGTTTTTTGCCGGACATTCGACGGATAATGAAACATCTGCCGAACAAACGTCAGAACCTCGTTTTTTCCGCCACCATGCCTGCGGAAATCCGTCACCTGGCGGAAGAAATTCTGAATGACCCGGCTACGGTGCAGATCAATCACACCCAGGCCGTAACAACCATTTCCCATGTGCTTTTTCAGGTTACTAAAGAAAACAAAACTTCCTTATTGAAAAGCATCATGGCCCAGGAAGAGATGAAAACCACTCTCATCTTCACCAAGACAAAACACAAGGCTAAAAGCCTTGCCCTGACCCTGGAAAAATCCGGCTACAGCGCAACCTCTCTTCAAGGCAATCTGTCCCAACAAAAACGCCAACAGGCCTTGGATGGCTTCAAGAATGGGACATTCAAGATTCTGGTTGCCACAGACATTGCCGCACGCGGGATTGATGTCTCCGGAATTTCGCATGTTATCAACTATGATGTCCCGGACACGGTCGAAGCATATACTCACAGAACAGGACGCACTGGACGGGCTACCCGGACAGGCGAAGCCCTTACCTTGGCCGCCGGCGAAGACGGCAAAATGATCCAGGCCATTGAACGCACTCTGGGCAAAAAAATGATCCTTAGAAAGGTCACTGGTTTTGTCGCAGACACCCACGATCATGAACCACTCAAGTCACGCGGCGAAATGCCGATACGAAAGAAACATGTTCCTGCCGGATCAGGCAGAAGCAAGCGCACCCGGGCCTCGTCCTTTGATTTTGGCATCCCGGTTCCCGCTCAACGACAGTAAACCGGTTTGGGCAACCAAACCTTCGGCCGGGATATCAAACGATAGTTCGGCTTTATAACAAAGTGGTTCCTACGTGGAACCGAGTTCAAAGGAGTAGTACAAGATGGCAGAAGGCACAGTTAAATGGTTTAATGATTCGAAGGGATTTGGTTTTATTGAGCAGGACGGCGGCAAGGATGTATTCGTACATCATTCCGCAATTCAGGCTCAGGGTTTCAAATCTTTGCAGGAAGGCGCACGGGTAACCTTCGAAGTTGTTGATGGCCCGAAAGGTCCCTCAGCGGCAAATGTCGTTCAACAGTAAAACCCCAGGTTTGGGTAACCAAACCTCCAGTCGGAATATCAAACGATAATTCGGCTTTATAACAAAGTGGTTCTTACGTGGAACCGAGTTTAAAGGAGTAGTACAAGATGGCAGAAGGCACAGTTAAATGGTTTAATGATTCAAAGGGTTTTGGTTTTATTGAGCAGGATGGCGGCAAGGATGTATTCGTACATCATTCCGCAATTCAGGCCCAGGGTTTCAAATCTTTGCAGGAAGGCGCACGGGTAACCTTCGACGTTGTCGATGGTCCCAAGGGTCCTTCTGCGGCCAATGTCGTTCAACTCTAAAACCTGTTGAATGATATTTTAAGGCCCTGCTTCGGCAGGGCCTTTTTTTTGTGTGAAAAAAATAAAAAAGTGGCTTACGGATAACTCCGCAAGCCACTTTTTTATTGGAATCGACCTCAAGGTAGATGCATCGAGCCAAACAACCCGGCAATTCTTGACCGCAGATATTTGCCTCTATCTCCTAAATCTGAAGCGCCTGGCGCTCTTCGTCGCAATCTGCATAACGCAAGGCAACCGTACGAAATTCTTCCTGTAGCTCAACGAAAGCCGCCAGGATATCCGGGTCGAAATTATGCGGCATAGTACGACCGTCCCCCTCGGTAATGATTTTCACCGCCTTCTCATGCGGAAATGGCGGCTTGTACACTCGTTTACTGATCAAGGCATCATAGACATCCGCCAAAGCCATCAACCGCCCAGCCAAGGGGATCTCCTCCCCTTTCAACCCCTCGGGATACCCGGAACCGTCCCACTTCTCATGATGGGTATAGGCGTATTCTCCGGCAATCCGGAGAAAAGAATTGCCGCCGAGCTTACGTTCCGCAGAAGCAATTGCATCGCGACCATAGAGGGTATGCCGAGTCATCTCCTGGAATTCCTCTTCGGTCAACTTACCGGGCTTAAGCAAAATACTGTCCAAAACCCCAACCTTGCCAATATCGTGAAGCGGAGCCGACTTGTGCAACAGGTCGATGGTGGTGTCGTCGAGCAACCGACCGAATCTGGGTGAATGCCTTAGATGGGTAGCCAACAACAGGATGTAGTGCTTGGTACGCATGATATGGCCGCCGGTCTCCGGATCACGGTATTCGGCCAGCCCGGCCATGCAATCAATAGTGACCTCCTGGGTCAGGGCCAGTTCCCTGGTCCGTTCCCAAACGCGCTCCTCCAAAAGTTCATTCTGCCGAGCCAGTTCCATCTGGACCAAGCGCAGGGAGAGGTGTGTCTTCACCCTGGCTCGGACCTCCTCCACATCAAAGGGCTTGGTGATGTAATCCACAGCACCTAGCTGAAAGCCCTTTGTTTTGCTGGAAATCTCGCTGAGAGCGGTAAGGAAAATAACTGGAATATCTTTCGTAACCGCGGAACTTTTCAACCTGCGACAGACCTCGAACCCATCTATCCCGGGCATCATGATATCCAGGAGGATCAGATCCGGGACGCTGCTTTGCGAGATATCCAAGGCGGTCTGGCCATCCATGGCCACAATCATCTCATAGGAGCCTGTCATGGCGCCAACCAAAATGTCGATATTTTCTATGGTGTCGTCAACAAGCAACACTGTGCATTGAGAAATCTCTTTCATGATTGTCCTTCAACCTCTAGAATCTGACAAACTTTTTGCACAAGTTTTCCGGCCTGCTTGAATTGATAACTCTCCACGGCGCTCACCAAGCTTTGCATCTCAGCCGTTATTACCGCAGGCCAGTTGAGTTTTTTTAGATTTTCGACATGCCCGGCACAATGCACCGGCCGATGGGCCTGAATATCAGACAACATGACAGTGAAAATTTCCAGCAACCGTTCCCGGTCAACTTCCTCCTCTGCCTGCGGGGCAAGAGTAGAGGCTGATGAGAAGAACGACTGCAATTCATTAATGAGTTTATCATACAGCTCCTTGAATGCCAAAAGCCGTTCCGGGTGAAGCTGCTGCTCCTTACAGTTTTTTTCCAAATAAACAGTGATATCGTATAACTCCTTGGCGCAAATTGTCCCCACAACCCCTTTCAGACTATGGAGCCTCAAACGTGCCTCTTCCCAATGCCGGCTCCGCATCTCATCGATGATGGTATCAGCCGCGGCACTATAATTTTCACAAAATTGAAAAAGGACCGACTTGTAAAGGTCAACACTGCCAAGACGCTCCAAGGCAAGCCGCTGGTCGAGACCAGAAACCTGCCCGGAAAGCTCCGCATCGCTGGAGAGCATGGGCAACGCCTCTTGGGGCGGGGATAATACCGTCGGTCGCGAATCAGGAGCGAGCCATTTCCCTATGGTGGCAAAGAGCACCTTTGGATTGATGGGTTTGGTGATGTGGTCATTCATGCCGGCAGCAAGGCTCAATTCCGCATCTCCCTTGATGGCATGCGCGGTCATTGCCACAATGGGCAAGGCAGCCAGACGTTTTATACCGCTGGCCCGGATCTTTCCGGTTGTCTCAAGACCATCCATACCCGGCATCTGAATGTCCATAAGAACCAGGTCATACTCGTTTTTAACAACCAACCCCAAAGCTTCTTCGCCGGTATTGGCAATATCGACCAAAACTCCTGCACGTTGCAGAACCTCCCTGGCCACCTCCTGGTTGATCTGGTTGTCCTCCACCACAAGAATTTTTGTTCCGGCAAGCATGCGAAGGACATCGTTTTTCTCGGACTCGGCGGAGCCTGTGGCCCCGGCAGAATTCTCTTGGCCGTAGAGTCGTATAATTGCATTGAACAACCCGGATCGGCTCACCGGCTTGTCGATAACAGCATCGCAACCTGCGTCAATACAGGTTTCAACAATTTTTGCGGCGCCCACCGAGGTGAGCACAAGAATTTTCGGCTGCTTGACATCCTCTTGCATCTCCCTTACGGCACGCGCCACGCCATCCCCGTTAATTCCGGGCAGCAGGTAATCCAGAAGGAGAAAATCGAAGGGGGTCTCCGCCCTCGCTGCCCGGCGGAATTCCTCAATCCCTTTTTCTCCACTCTCAACAACAGTGGTCAAAAAAGAATACGAATCCAGCGCCTTATGCAATATTTCACGAGTAGCGGGATTATCCTCAACCACAAGCACCCGCAATCCCTGCAGCTCGACAGGAAAAGAATGCGACTCCAAGGCATTCGGATGCGAGGCAAATACTGCTGTAAAAGAAAAAGTGCTCCCCTGACCGGGACGACTCTGCACCTCGAATCCTCCTCCCATCAGATCAACAAGCCGTTTGCAGATGGCAAGCCCCAACCCCGTACCACCGTAGTTCCTGCTGATGGAACCATCCGCCTGGCTGAACGGTGTAAAAAGATTCCCGATCTGATCTTCGGTGAGCCCCATCCCCGTATCCCGCACGGAAAACCGCAAGGTCAATCTTTCCGGGCTGCGATCCACCATGGCGATATAAAGGATTACTTCTCCTTTTTGCGTAAATTTGATAGCGTTGGAGGTAAGATTGATGAGGACCTGTCCCAGCCGCAAGGAATCGCCGATAAGTCTGTCCGGCACATCAGGCGCCACGGAGAACATGAACTCTATCCCCTTTTCCTCAGCCTTGAGAGTGGTAACGCCTGCAAGATCGGCCAGAATTTTTTCCAGGGAAAAAGAATGGGACTCTATCTCCAGTTTTTTCGCCTCAATCTTTGAAAAATCCAAAATATCATTGATAATGTACAGAAGATTTTTACCGGAAGAGGATATCTTGCCGAGATAATCCTGCAATTTTGGCGATAATTCCATTTCCAGGGCAAGATCACTGAGTCCGATGATTGCATTCATGGGAGTTCTGATCTCATGGCTCATGCGGGCCAGAAAATCGCTTTTTGCCTGGTTTGCCGCTTCGGCTTCATCCCGGGCGATCAGGATATTTTTTTGGGCATCCTTTCTCTCGGAAATGTCGTTCACAATTCCAACGGCATGCCATTCCCCCTTGATTCGGATAGCCGAGAGGGAGATCTCAACCGGGAACTCCTCGCTGTTTCTACGAATCGCAGTCAACTCCACCTGCCGGCCAACCACAGGACCAGTGCCGCTTTGCCGGAAATGGTCAAAGTTGGCGAGAAACTTTTTCTGGTCGTCATCACTGACAATGAGTTGATGCAGATCAACGCCAAGAACTTCATCCCGAGACCAGCCGAAAATTTTCTCGGCGGCCTTGTTCCAGAAAGATATAAGACCACGGTTGTCGATCATGATAATGGCGCTTAAAGCTGCGGTGGCTATGCTCGCTATCATCTCGGAGCGCTCCCGCAGTTCATCGGTCAGCTGCTTCCTTTCGCTGATATCTTCTTTAACCGCGATGATACTAACGATCTTCCCATCCTTGTCGGTAACCGGGGCGATAAAGGCATGCTCCCAGAACAGGCTCCCATCCTTTTTCCGGTTGCAGATCTCACCCTGCCATGTCTTTCCTGCGTTGACGGTTTGCCAGAGATTTTGATAAAAGGCTGGATCATGGGTATCCGACTTCAGCACCCTGGGGTTTTTCCCAACTACCTCGGCAAGTTCATAACCGGTAACGGAACAGAAAAATGGATTGGCATACTCTATGTTGCCGGAAGCATCGGTGATGACGATGGAGAGAGGACTCTGCTCGATGGCCTTATAGAGTTTTCCAAGTTGATCCTCGGAACTTTTCCGCTCGGAAAGATCTTCCACCAGAACTAAAAAATAAAGTGGATTACCGGATTCCCCCCTGAGTATCCGGATAGTCGTCCTCCCCCAGATGGACTCTCCGTTCTTTTGCCGATAAAGAGTGTCAATTTTAAATTTTGAGATACTGCCGGACAGAAGAAAACTGAAATTTTCTTCGTAGTGCTCCTTGCCCTCGGCATGGACAATCCGAAGGAAATTGACCGTGGCCAACTCCGCCTCGGTATAGCCGGTGAAACGAAGGAACTCCTCGTTGACCTTGACAAAATGACCATACAGGTCGACCAAGGCTGCCCCGAAAGGCGCCTTACTGAATATAAGCTGCAGCTGTGCCTCATTTTCCCGCAGGGATTCGTTGGCTGCCGCAAGCGCCGTGGTGCGCTCCCTTACCTCATATTCCAGCCTGGCAGCGTTAGCGGCCTGTTCTTTTTCCCGGTTTTCCCTTTCCCAGGTCCGTCCCATGGCCAAGGAAATCTGATCAGCCACCCCACTGCACAGAGCAATTTCCTGCGGCTCCCACTTACGCTTCTTTTCCCGCACTTCCAGGCAAAGAACCCCGTCAATCTCACCATTCAGTTTGAGAGGGATGTCCAGTATGGACCGAATATCGTGCGGAAGGAGATAAAGCTCAGTGAGTTCCCCAGTGGCTGGATGGGTTTGGGCATCCTCGGCGACTATTGGTTCGTCCCGACGGAGGGCGGCGCTGTAATGAGGTATCGCCCCGCAAGAGAGCTCATTGCCCACGGAAAGAAATTGCTTAGAGCCGAGTTCATACAGACAACAACATGAAAGCGTGGCGCCGCCCTCGCCGAAACGCCAGATGGATACCCGATCAATCCCAAGATGTCCGGAAAGCCAGGAAGTGACCAACTCATAAACCGGTTCAATGGCAACGGTATCACGGCAAAATCGAGAGAATTGAACAAGAAATTGCTCCTGACTCCTTTGCTCGGCCTTCGTCTCAAGGCTACGCTTGCGTGCCTGATTGTAACGATACAGATAGTAAATTGTAAACAGAGCCATGGTGATGGACAAGAGGGTAAGGAAGATCTGAACCTTGAACAAGAAGCCCTGCTCCCTTGTAATAGCCTGCCACAGAAGGGTATTGCTTTTTTTTATCGACTCGTTCGTCCGGTTGAATTCTCCGTTGGCCGCCACGCCGAAAACGAGACGGTCTCCCCCTGCCGCAACAGCCCGCAGGGTGTCGCGACTCGAGAGGATCAATACGTCGAGTTGTTTCACAACATCCTCAAGCGAACCTTTGAACTCAGACAGAGAAAACACACGGTGCAGCAACCTCTCCTCGCCAAGCTCACGCATCAACACCGCCTGCTTTCGCGCCTGCTGTAGAAGCACGCCAACCTCACTTGATTCCAAGGAACGATCCCCGGTAAAAATCTTGTCGTACGCACCATGGGCGGCGCTGACACTGATGCTGATATTGTTGATGGCCTGCAGCTGTTGGTTGTGACAGGAGGTCAACCTGACCGTGAGGAAGATGTTTAGAAAATTAAAGGCTACTATGGCAAACAGGATAAGCGCGACCGCCAAGCGCCGAAGCCAGGGAGAGGGACGAGAACCATCAATGTTGGTACGGGAAAAAATCATGCCCTGCTTTTCTCCATCCATGGATAAAAAATCCGTTTACTGCTCGGTAACGCCTGGCGGCACTCCAAAAGAAATTCAGCTCCGCTATACTCGTAAGACAAGTTTTCTCGGCGACCATCAATGCCCACAAAAAAGCGGCAAGAGAACCAAGCACGGCACAGTAACACCGTGATGCACCTATACAGCCCGCAAGATATCAACGGACTCACCCCGCAAAACCAGCAAACAGCAGGAGCGTCCCCCAACAGATCAACTACTCGGCAACAGACGGTGCAAGCCAATCACCGCAGACCAGCAAGTATCGCGGCTATTAAAAATATGCCCCAAAAGGATATGGGACAAACCTCTACCGCTTTACATGTAGTGCATGATCAAACAGCCAAGACAAGATACAACCTGCCTATAACTTTTTTAACTTACTTGAGGCTGGTTGCTTGCTACAATTAAAATATAATTAGCAAAAACCTATATCAGACATATAGGTTTTTGCTAATTCACACAAGGGGAGAGACGTGAAAAATATTACTATGTGAAGCAATACCAGAGAGATGCATCCTGTGAAAACTTACCGCAGACTGCATTTTACCAAGAAATCAAGCAGAGACAGACTTACCATGCGCCATGGAGAGTTATCTGTCAGATCGTTAAGGCAATACTACTACAAAAGAGGTTTTTCGTGTTGGGTAAGGAGATACACACGAAGGTTGATCTTTTTATTTTGCAACCCAAGTTTTTTCCGGATTTTGTTCCGATAGACATCCGCTGTCCCAAGGGATATGTGGAGCAGGCGGGCGATCTCCTTATTGCTTCGCCCCTGTTTGACCAACTCGGCAACCTGTAGCTCCCTGGGAGTCAGGCCGACGAGCTTCGAAGTAAGTTGCTTGGCAAATGGCGACGCAACTTCTTCAATTTTCTTCCGGATTATATCTACATATACACGGCAGGTCCGATCTACAAGTTCCAAATCCAGTTCATCCAGGTAAGGAAAAACGAGATCCTTTATGTTGGCCAGGATTTGCCCTTCCAACTCCTCTCTTGCCTTGCTCCCTTGTTCCAGGAAAACCTTAAGCGCAATATTTGCATCATGCAAATCCTGAGATTTCTTTTGCAGTGTCAACAAGGTTTCCTGCTGCTCCTTACTTTTTCGCACAAGCTCCCAGGTTCTTTTTTGTACTTGCTCTTCAAGCTTTGCATGGGAATGGTGCAACATTTCTTCAAGTTCTTTTTGTTCTGTTATGTCCCGAAAAACACATAAGGTATGAACGGGGCTACCCTTTCCGTCGGACAACACTTCCCCGTTAAATGCAACCAAAAAACTTGAACCATCCTTTTTGAGCATCTCAAACTCAACATTTTGCAGAAAACCATGTTTTTTCAATTTGGCAAAAGAAGCCTCAAAATGTTTCCTTGACAAAGGAGCCATAAAATCAACAAAAGACCTACCAAGCACCTCAGACCTGGAATAACCTAAAATATGCAGCCACTTTCTATTAACATCAATGAGTCGTCCTGCCCCATCCAATGATTGGTAGGGCATGGGTGCATTTTGAAACAAAAGACGAAAGCGCTTCTCGTTTTCCTCGTTTTTCCTTTGAGCCCTCCGAAGTTCCGTAATATCCCTACCTGCCACCACCAGTGCGTGACGGCTTCCATCCGGATTAAAAAGCGGGATCTTTACAACATCAAATACCTTCGAGGTTCCATCGGGCCTAGGAATAACCTCTTCTCCCCGAGACGGCTGAGCCAAGGACCATGCCACATTGTCCGTATCCATGCAGCCACGAAACGCATCCTCATAAAACGCACTGTAAGGAGCGAGCTCCGCATCAGTCTTGCCTTTGTAGTCCACGTCATCAAGCTGAAACAGATGCAGATCGTAGTCATTTGCAAGTAACCAGCGCCCTTGATCATCCTTAAGACAGATAATATCAGGGATATTATTGATAATGGTTTCCAGCAATGCTTGGTTCCGGCGCAGTTCTTCTTCCATTTGCCTTTGAGCTGTAACATCATCGTAAATAGCGACGACCTCGCCGCTGGTAAGCCTGAAGACATAGTTTTCCCTCCAGCCCAGAATACGATTATCCCGGTATTGGGAGACAGGATGATGTTCGGCTTTCCCCGTGGCCCAAACACGCTGGAACATTTCAAGAAGACCAAAGTCTTTTATGCCGGGAAATACACTGGTGACTCTCATTCCAACAACATGACTCCGGCTGATCTTTTCAATCTTTTCCGCTGCCACATTAAAGTCGACTATCACAAAATCCCGCCCCTCGTCCACGGCCCTATAAATGATTGCGCCACTGCGCATATGGTTAAAGAGAAAACGATATCTCTCTTCGCATTGAGACGAAGGAAAACTCGGCCATACATGCCCAGGCAAAGAACTTGTTAATTCGTCGATGCGCTGGTTTGCCTCGGCTAATTCCTTGATGAGTTGGCTCTTTGTCTTGCTTGAACTCGTCATTATTTTTCGCATTGGCTGCTCATGGATTTTTCAAAAAAGCCCCTCAAAAAAATGAGGGTGACAGGAACTAGTGAAAAACAAAAGGTTCACGAAACAAATTGTTATTCGTACACAGTGCGAAGGTTACACAGGAGAGAGCCCCGGCTCTCTCCTGCCACCTTTGTATTGTAACATATTAATGCACTCCACCTATTCTTCTTCAAATAGTACTGGGCGTACTGAAAATCAGAAAAAAATCTCGCCCACATCCTCAAGCACCTCGATATTTCATGAGGAAAAGGATAAGCCCCGGATGCGAAAAGCAAACCCAAGCAGGAAAAGCGTAGACACTCAATGGAAATTTTTCAATAAAAAAGGGTTTCCGAGATTAACCGGAAACCCTTACTGTACTGGAGCCAACGAGGAGAGTCGAACTCCTGACCTACTGATTACGAATCAGTTGCTCTACCAACTGAGCTACGATGGCGTTATGTCTTGCAGAATAATGATATCTTTCGTATTCTTAAATTCAAATCAGCATCTATCAACTTTACTCGAAAGTGTCAAGTCCTTCCCCTCTACAAAGCAGCAAAAAACTTAAAGATTCCCCAAGGCCTGCTGGCAGCAATGAAAAAAAACCGCCCGGTCTCCATTCTCGTAGTAGATGACGACAAAACACATCGTATCATGCTGAAAACCATGCTGAAGCAATGGGGGTGGCAGACAGAAGAGGCGGATGATGGAACAACCGCCATTGAGGCTGTCCAAACCACCCCTTTTGATGCAATCCTCATGGATGTCCGCATGACCAGGCTTGATGGCATGGAAGCTCTGCGGCGCATCCATGCATATAATCCCGCCATTCCCGTGGTTATGATGACTGCCTACTCTTCGGTGGATGCCGCCGTTGAGGCCATCAAGATCGGAGCCCATGACTACCTGACCAAACCCCTCGATTTTGACCGGCTCAAACTCACCATGGCCCGAGCCCTGGACCATCGCCAGATTCAAGAAAAAAAGGATTCTTTTTGCAACAAAAGACCCCAGGCCATGGAAGCAGGGGGAATCATCGGCAACTCAGCACCGATGCAGGAACTTATGGAAATGCTTTCCTACGTCGCGCCAACCGAGGCAACCGTTCTCATTTCGGGAGAATCAGGCACGGGCAAGGAATTAATCGCCGCAGCACTGCACCACAACAGCGCCCGCAAAAATGGCCCTTTCGTCAAGGTCAACTGTGCGGCCCTTGTTGAAACTCTTTTAGAATCGGAACTGTTCGGTCACGAAAAAGGCGCCTTTACCGGCGCCGACCGTCGGCGGGAGGGGAAATTCGCCCAGGCCAATGGCGGCACCATTTTCCTTGATGAAATAAGCGAAACCTCCCCGGGCATGCAGGCAAAATTGCTTCGCGTCTTACAGGAACACGAAATCCAACGGGTTGGTGGGCAAGAAACTCTTGCTGTTGACGTGCGCGTTCTGGCGGCAAGCAACCGTAAACTTGAGGAAGAGGTAGCGCGAGGCGCTTTCCGGGAGGATTTGTACTACAGACTTAACGTGGTGCCCCTGCACGTTCCCACACTCAAAGAGCGTCGAGAGGATATTCCGGCTTTAGCCGAATACTTTATGGAAAAATTTGCCAAGAAAAACAACCGACAGGTTTCTGGCATTACCCCACGCTGCATGGCTCTGCTTATCAACTACCCCTGGCCGGGAAACGTGCGTGAACTTGAAAATGCCATTGAACGGGGCATTATCCTCATGCGCGGCGACTACCTTGACGAGGAGAACATGCCCATTCCGGTGCGGCGTTTCGCCATGAAAAACGAGGCGTCATTTTCCTCGGTTACTGCGTCCCCCGGCTCACTGGAAGAGGCGGAACGGCTTGTCATCAAAAACATTCTGACGGAAACGGACGGCAACAAAAGCGAAGCATCCCGCCGTCTGAACATCACCCGTAAAACCCTGCTCAGCAAGATGCACAAGTATGGCCTGACCTGAAGACCATCAGCCTATAGAGACCACCCCTGAAAGAGTTGATCGGCAAGGGGCTCAGCCTCCAGGCACCACTTTTCTCCCCCAGAAGCGAACAGCACCGTTGCCACCCCTGATTCGCCGATTATTTTTTTCCCGAAGCGAACCACAAGTCCAGCTGCCGCGGCAAAATCCTCAGGGTGGACCGCCCCGTGCAAAACCCCCATCGGCCCAGGACGCTCCGGCATATGCACCAGAAAATCGGTCGGATCATGGAGCGCCTCAAGCCGAACATTCTCGGCTTCATCACGCCCCAGGACAAGCCAACTGCCATGGGGCAGGTGGAAATGTCGGCCAAAAAGGAGCAGGCGGATATCATTCAGCCTGACCTCGGGATAACGGGCATAATACCAGGCAATTCGTTTTGCCTGCTCCTTCTCGGTAAGGACACAGCCCCCGGCAGGACGGGGATAATCAGTGATACCAAACTGTTGGGCCAGTTGTATTTGCGGCTGCCGTCCCCTGCCGCTGAAATCAAGAAGAAGCTCCCGATCCACCAGTCCCTCAAGCTCCGGCAGGGTCGGCTCCTGTGTTTTGGCACACAACGGCCGCAGGAGAATCCCCGTGCACCCGCTATCCCGCTCAATCACCCGCAGGGTATCACGGCGCTGGGACATGGGTCGTTGACCGATAACCTCGCCGGTAATCAAAAAAGAAGCCGAAAATTCAGGCATCAGCCTTTTTGCCTCCCGGAGCAGGAGGATTTTACAATCGATACAGGGATTGAAATTCTTACCGTATCCATGGGGAGGGTTGCGCAGCATCGTAAAGTAAGACTCGCTCACATCCCGAAGGACAACATCAATACCATAGCGATCCCTCACCATCTGGGCATATTCCCGCTCCCTGGCCAGAAGTTCATAGCCAAAAAATGGAGTGACAAACTTGACCGCCTGCACCGAGATCCCCTGAGCCGCCAGCACCCGACAGGCAAGAAGGCTGTCCAGCCCACCGGAAAAAAGAGCAAGAGCGCGGGTCATAAGGCTACCTTCCTTTCCATGAGCGTGCGCACATAGGCCAAAGTTTGTACGCTGACCGAATCTCCATCAAGCATTCTGGCAAGTTCATGCTCACGTTCTTCAACGGACAGCGGAACAATTGAGGTTTGAGTACGTGCATCGACCACGGATTTTTGCACCAGGAAATGCTCATCAGCCAGAGAGGCAATCTGCGGGAGATGGGTAATGCAAAAAACCTGATGATGCCCGGCAAGCTCCCTGATCTTCCTGGCAACCGCCTCAGCCGCCTTGCCGCTGATTCCGGCATCGATCTCATCGAAGATAACCGTTTCAACCTGATCCTGCTGAGCCAAAAGCGTCTTCAAGGCCAACATTAGCCGTGACAGCTCGCCGCCCGAGGCGACCTTGGCCAGGGGCTTAGGCTCCTCACCCTGATTGGCGGAAAACATGAATTCCGGACGATCCCAACCAAGTCTGGAGATAGTCCCTATTTCTTGATCCTGCTCCCCCTTAAAACAAATCTCGAAAACCGCCTGCTCAAAACAGAGCGAAGCCAAAGATATACGAATCTTGTCGGCCAACTCATGAGCCGCAGCCTGACGAGCCTTGGAAAGCAATGACGCGGCCTCCCTCAAAGCGGCTTCGTTCTGCCGCATCTCTTTCTCAAGAGAAGCCAGCCGATCATCCAGGGCCTCGATTTCCGCGAGCTCCTGCTTCGCATCCCTGCCGAAAGCGATTACCGCGTCAAGCTCCAGCCCCCCACCATATTTTCTTTTGAGCTGCTGCAACAGATCTAAGCGGGCCGTCACCACATCGAGACGCGCCGGGTCACTGGCAAGGGTCTCAACATAGTTGCGAATTGACTGAACATGATCTTCCAATTGAAAACAATTTCCAGCCACATCTTCGGCAAGCCCGGAAAGGCTCTGATCAAAAGCGACCATTTGCGCCAGGTTTTTACGCACCACCGAAAGCGGGGTATTGACCACCTCCGCCAAAAGATGCCAGCTTTTTTTACCGAGAGCGATCAGATCATCGGAGGCCCGCAATTTATCCCGCTCAAGAATCAAGGCTGCATCTTCGCCGGGACTGACCGCCGCATCCTCGATCTCCCTGACCTGAAAGGTGAGAAAATCTCGCCGCTGATCCTTGTCCCTCTCCTTGGAAAGGAGCTTCTGATATAACCCACTGACCTCCATCCATTTATCATAGTACTGGGCAACGCTGAGCCGTTGCGGCCAGAGCCCGCCGACCGAGTCAATACAGTCGAGATGGCTGCGGGGCTGCAAGAGTTGCTGGTGATCATGCTGACTGGCAACGCTGAGCAGATTTTCCATCACCTCGCCCACTGCCTTGGCTGTAGCCAGACTGCCGTTCATGAAATAACGGCTGGAACCCTTCAGGGCGATAACCCGCTTTACCACCAACTCGGCCTCGGGCTCGCACCCCATTTCCGCCAGTTTTTCCAGGATAACCCCATGCCGAGGATTAAGTTCGAAAAGGGCCTCGACCGTTGCCGTCTCCGCCCCGCTTCTAATCCAGGTAGTCGCAGCCTTTCCGCCTTCCAGCAGGTGAATGGCCTGCAAGATGATGGATTTGCCGGCCCCGGTCTCTCCGGTAAGAACCGTGAGCCCTTCGGCGAAAGAAACATGCAGTTTCTCGATCAAAGCAAGATTGGTGATGATGAGTTCCTTCAGCATAAAGCACTCTATACAGGATTATCCGGAGATTGAAAAGGTTGAGCTGCTCAGCACGAGAAAACGGAACAAATGCTGGCGCAAGTAAGCGATCATCATTATAGTAACTTACAAAGCAGAAATGGAATCAATCAAGTTCCTTCTCGATGGTTATCTGAATATTTCACATGAATCACAACAAAACCTTCCAACGCCTCACCGCAACCATCCTCTGCACTGTTTTTTTACTCGGCAATGTGCCCTTGACGGGTTTCTCCCCACCGCCGGCCCAGGCATTCAGCATTGGCGAGGAACGGGAGGTTGGCGAAAAACTCCTGTCCATCATCCGCAAAGAATTTACCCTGCTTGATGATCCAGACCTTACCGAATATGTAACGAATCTCGGGCGACAGACCCTGCAGCTCGCCGGACCGCAATTCTTCAATTATCATTTTTTCATCATCGACAACAAGGAATTCAATGCCTTCGCCGCCCCTTCAGGCCTGATTTTTTTCCATTCAGGACTTATTGACCTTTGCGATACCGAAGGAGAACTGGTCAGCGTTCTGGCCCACGAAATCGGTCATGCCGCCAGCCGTCATATCGCAGACCGAATCAACAAATCCGGCAAACTCAACGCCACCACCACGGCCCTGATGCTTGCAGGCCTGCTCCTCGGCCAGGGCGCTCTTTCCCAAGCCCTTGTTACCGGCTCCATGGCGGGCGGCCTCACCGCAAACCTTAAATTCAGCCGCGAAGACGAAGAAGAAGCAGATCGCTTGGCCTATAAATGGATGCTAGAAGAAAACCGCGACCCCGCGGACATAGTAAACATGCTCAAAAAAATGCGCAGGGTCAGCCGTTATCACCGAAAACAGGTTCCCACCTATCTCCTCACCCATCCTGAGCCGGAAAACCGAATCGGCTATATTGAAGATATTATCCTGCAGGACCCGCAGAAAAAAATACAAACCCCGGACGAATTTGCCTATCAAAGGTTTAAATATCGCACACAAGCCCTCACCCGAGACACGCAATCAATCCTGCCGATCCTGAAAAACAAGGCGGAAGAACCGGGTGCCCTGCGCAATGACCCCATGATTTTCTTCGGTCTGTCCCAAGCCTATCTGGCAAATCGCGATTACCCCAAAGCAGAAGAAACCCTTCTGAAAGTCATAACTCGTTACCCAGACAAGCAGATCCTCAAGACAGATCTCGGCAGAATTAAACTTGAGGCGGGAGAAACGAAAAGCGCCCTGGAAATCTTCCAGGAAATAAACAGAGTGGATCCAGAAGGTGCATACAACACCTATTACCTGGCCAAGGCATTGCAACAGGCCGGAAAGGCAGCGCAGGCGGTTCTCCTCTACGAATCCCTGAGCGAACGTCTGCCGACCTACGCAAAGCTCTATCAGGAGATCGGAAAAATCAGAGCCTCGCTTGGCGACACCGCCCTCGGACATTACAATCTCGCCCTGTATCATTATTATGAAGGATCAAGCCTCTCGGCCCGTTACCATTTGGAACAGGCAACCAAAGGCCTCTCCGAGAAGAGCCCGCTCTTTCCCAAGATAAAAGAGCTGAAAAATAAAATCGACCGAATCGATAAAATGTGAAAACCGGCGAACAGAGCTGTTTGATTTGACGCGGGCAACGACGGGAACGGCGCGATATTATTGCTTGCTGCGGCTGCGGAGTTTACGAATCGCCATCACCGCAAAATCACGGAATAGCCTGGTTCCCTTGATCCGGACTGAATCAAGTTTGGGCCTGCCATTTTTCCTGTCAAGATAGATCAAGCCGATGGGCTTATCATCGATACATATTGGAAAAAGATACACCGTCCGGTCTTTAACGAAGAACTTAAGGCTCTCTGGAAAGGCGTCTGGAGTGTTGGAGGGGATAGCCATGTCCTTGCACGCCTTAAGAGCCTTAGGAATAACATATCCGCTCGGGGCGAGATCGTGCTCAAACCTTGCAATCCCGGCCGGATCAATATCGCCCAGGCCAAACCGTCCGACCAGAACCCTGCGGGTTGGTTGCACGCTGATCACGGCGAGCAGAACCCGATCAAAACCAATCCCCCGGTAGAGCGCTTCCAGCAAGTTGATGTAAAAATCGTTGAGATTGAATGGCCCCATGAGTGTTTCCGTGAGATCCCGGATAAAATCATTGACTGACTTATCCGGACTAATCGGCAGCTCATCCAGCTCCTGGATGCCTGCTTCTTCTGATCCCACCCCTTCACCTCGAGCGGCATCCTCCCGGGCCTCCACTTCCTCACTTTTCACCTTTTTCTTTCGAGCCGCCTTTGCCGGCTCCTTACTGGCTTCCTCAAGCCCCCTGAGACGGCTGCGCATTTTCAGCTTGGAAAGACCATAACGAATGGACTCGGAGATATCCTCCGAAGCATCGACAGTCTTGTTGACCCTTTCCAAGGCCTCTTCCCTGTTTACAGACAACATATCGCCGTACTGACCGAGAAGCCCGCCGATATCCCTTTCATCACAGACACACTCCATGAGTTTATTGGAGAAATTTGCGACATTCTTCAGAAAGCCCAGGGTATCGTATGTATTCTGGGGGAAAGAGGGATTGGGCTCCATGGAAGCACAGACCTTGTCGGACAAATTCCAAAAGGTTGCAACTTCAACCCCTATCTGGTGAAAGGTCAGGCCTTCGAGAACTTGTCGGGTGGCGGCATCCTCGGACATGCCTCCCGCGATATGTTGTTCGATTTCCCGGGAAATTTCCGGCAGGTAGAGACAGACAATGATCTTCCCGAGATTATGGAGCAGAGCGCAAATGAACGCTTCTTCAGGCACAATATTGAGATTTTTTTCAACAGCCAGATCCCTGGCATACAGGGCGCTCAAAAAGGAGCGGGTGAGAAGCTTGCTGATCCCCTCTTTTTCAACGCCGTTTTTTACAAAATCTTCAAAAAGGGCAATACCCGTAGCAAGATCACGGATCGCGTCAAAGCCGATAATGGTCACCGCCCTGGAGATGGAATTGACCGGACGACCAAGGGAGTAATAGGCCGAATTGACCACCTGCAGCACTTTATTGGTGAGGGAATAATCTTTCAGGATAACCTTGGAAAGCTCGTAACCGGCACTATGACTGCTGTGGGTCAGAGCAATCAACTCCTGAACATTATGGGACATGGCCGGGAGCTCGCCCATGTTCATTTTTGCAAATATTTCAGCAAGTTTCCCGCTTGGCTGCGGTGAAGTCTCAGTCATATTATCCTGTAACCACCAAAAATTCAGATAACCCGAAAACAAACAATTAACGCTTCTAACTTACCACTATAATTATACAATATTCATAAAAAAAATCTAAATCGGTAACGTTTTTTTATTACACCCTTTAGTGATATATGATACGGTCATATCAGGCAAGTTAATTTCATGCAACTTTCTGATATAGTATGATAAATATTTTTTCCAGATGCTTCCCGAACTCAGAGAGCATCTTTTTGTCATATTAATGTTCACGCAGATTCATGGAAACGACTGACATCAAAATGAAGTCCCTTGGAAAAAAACGATGATGCAAGACGGAACGATCAATCTTGAAGATTACACCAAATCAGATTGGACCATTATGCTCAATGACCGGGTGATCACCAGTTTCACCACCCATGAAGGGAACAAACTCATTATCGGGCGCAGCCCCGATGCGGATGTGGTCATCGACAACACGGCCATATCCAGACACCATTCCTCCCTCGAACTCCGCGATGGCCGCCATTATCTTGCAGACTTAAAAAGCACCAACGGCACCACCGTAAATGGAAAAAAGATTGCATCAAAAGTGCCGATAACAGAAAAAGATGTTATTTTTATTGGGAAATTTCGTTTGATCCAGTCGACGGCAGATGAACAGCATGCTTCATCATCCTACGCCACGGCCATGGATATTGATGACGAAGCAACTGTTTTTGTCAGTTCCCCCCGGCAACAGGCAGCCTCCCAGTCCATTCAGTCTGCGGCACCTTCCGCAAACGAGGTTTACAGACTCACGGTAATTGAAGGCGCAGCCGCGCCAAACACGCTCTCCCTTGACGGGAAAAGCAGTGTGAAAATCGGCAAAGACCCTGCCTGCGACATGATCATTCCGGGCTGGCTTGTCAGCAAGACCCAGTGCTACGTGGTGAGCAAGAAAGACAAATATTACCTCGTGCCCCAACGTTCGTGGGCAAACACCAAACTCAACGATGTGATCATCAAAGAAGAACGTCTTTTACGCAAAGGCGACATAATTCAAATCAAGAGTGTGAAAATCAGGTTCAGTTAATCTATCGGATGCTTTCCAGACTCTTTGACCAAATAAACAAGTGGAAGAAAGGCGTCTCACCCGGCATCCCAGGTGAGCCATCCGCTGAAGCTTTACAACCCCAGCCTTGCCCTGGAATCCCCCAAGTTCCTGTCTGGTCCCCTGGCGATACCATTCTCAACCGTTACCATATCGAACATGTAATGTCTGGGTCCATGGGGAACGTTTACATTTCTGAACATCTCGGCTGGAAAATCAAGGTCGCGATCAAAGCTCCCAGGCCTGAAGTCCTTGCGGACCGTGAGGGCATGCGCCGGATACTGAAAGAAGCCAACAGTTGGGTCCGAATGGGCATGCACCCCAATGTCGCCTCCTGTTTTTATGTTCTTGGCATCAACAAGATCCCCCATCTCTTCATTGAATTTATCGATGGAGGAAATCTTTCCGACTGGATCAATGCCGGTCGTTGCAGAAATCTCCGCACGGCCCTGTCTCTTGCCATACAATTCTGTCACGGCATGGAATTTACCCACCAACGTGGCATTATCCATCGCGACATCAAACCCCAGAACATCATGATCACCAAAAATTCCTTGCTGAAAATAACCGATTTCGGCATCCTTCTTGCCAATGGGGACAAGGAAAAAGGCGATGGTCAGGTTCCTAATATCGACACAGCAGATCATGAGGCAACCATCGGTTTTCGGGGAACCATCGGCTATGCCTCCCCGGAACAACTGCGCAACGCCCACACCGTTGACCTGCGAACGGATATTTTTTCATTCGGCCTCTGCCTCTGGGTCATGCTCTGCGGCAAAAAGCCATTTGTCAATAATGCGGTTAAGCATAAAATACCCACCCCGACTCCCGCTGCGCCGGATGTCAAATTCCCCGCTGTACTCAAAGATGTTTTACGCAAAAGCGTTGCCTATGATCCAGATGACCGCTATCAGAATTTTGCCGAGATGCGGGCGGCCTTAAACGAAGCTTACACCGCCGCCTTTAACACCGCCTGCCCCTATGCGGAACTCAGTAATATCGATCTCAGGGCGGACAGCCTCAACAACAGAGCCGTCTCCCTTTTTGAGCTGGGAGAAAGCAGAGAGGCTGCCGCTTGCCTGAACAAGACGCTTGAAATAAACGAGATGCTTCCCGAAGCCGTCTACAATATGATTCTCCTCAACTGGCGCTCAGGGACAAAAACAGGAAAAATTATCCGACAGATTGAAACGGCAAAAAAACGAGGCGCCACATCGCCTTGGCTTACCGAGATGGAGACGGCGGTAAAACGAAGTATGGTGGACGACAAGATCGTGCTCGAAAAACAGCAATTTCCCGAATTCCGGCTGTGTCTGCCAAAGAACTCCCTGGAAATTTTTCGAGAAGGACAGCTCCACCTCTCAGTGCAGCGCAATATCCTTGATCATCTGGAAAACAAACGCTATGGACCCTGCCATGACATACTGATGACGGCCTGGAAAAACAGCAGCTACAAAAAAGACAAAATTTTCAATATGGTCTACGATAGACTGCTCCGGGTCGGGACAAAAAAGAAAGTGCTTGGGGTCCAACGTTTTCTGACCCTGAAAGGTGAAGAAGGACCAACAACCCATCTTGCCCATATCCCGAACACGAAAAAATTTGTTGCCGCCGGACCCGGAGGGAAAATCATCCTTCACGACCTCGGCGCCTCCACACAGCAGGGCATTGTTTTAGGAAAAGGCGGCAGTTCCATAGCAGCGATGGCTATCTGCCCCAAGGGCAAACATTTGGCCGTAGGCGCCCAAGATGGATCCGTCTGCCTCTTTTCCACAAAGACCGGCACCCAGGAATCAAGCGAATCAGCCCACAACGGTCCGGTACATGCCCTTGCCTTCAACGAAGATAGTCGTTACCTGGCCTCCGGCGGGGCAGACGGCATCATGAAAATACGCAAACTTGCAACCGGTCCGGAAATGACCACCTCCATCAAGGAAGGCGGCGCTATCCGCGCCATCACTTTTACCACTAACGGTTTGAATCTGGTAACAGGCAGCGAAGACGGCTCTATCCGCTTCTGGGACTCCAATGGAAAAGAATGCACGAGAATCATCGAAGCCCATGCCATGCCGGTTATCTCTCTGGCAAATTCGCCTGACGGCCAGCGCTTTGTCTCGGCCAGCACCGACCGTCACATGAAAGTATGGGAACACCACACCGGACGCTGCCTCAAAACGATCAAAGCCCACGACGAAACCATTTCTTCCGCATTATTTTTACAGGACAACCAGACCCTGATCTCCGGTTGCGAAGATGACATCATCAAGCTCTGGGACAGCAACAGCGCGGAATGCCTCGCCATTCTCGACGGCAGAGGCGACGGCATTTACAGCCTTGCCCACGGGCCAAAGCCCCACACCTTTCTTGCCGGACGAAAAGATGGAGCCATTATTTTCTGGATGGTCATTTACCAACTCCATTTTGAGTAATTTCCCGAGCGGGAATACAACGGGACGTTCACAATGTTCAGTTTTTTAAAAAAAATCTACAAAAGCACCCCCAGAAACATTACGTTTTATGGACGCACGGACACCGGAATGGTTCGCAGCCATAACGAAGACAGCTTTTGCACACTTCGCAACCGGCATCTTTTCGTGGTAGCCGATGGCATGGGCGGTCATAATGCTGGCGAAGTCGCCAGCCAGCTGGCCATAGAATCCCTGCTCGAATTCCTCTCGGAAGAAAAAATCCGTACAATCCGAGGCAACGACCAGGCAATCCATCAAAGCATGCTGGACGCCTTCAATCATGCCAATCAGGCAGTAATAAGCAAAGCCGCCGCCGACAAGACAATGCAGGGCATGGGTTGCACCATGGTTGCCTGCCTTCTTGACGAAAACCGTCTCCACACTTGCCACGTCGGGGATGCTCGCTGTTATCTCTTTGAAAAGGGCAGCCTGAAACAAATCACAACCGATCATACCTCTGTGACGTACATCCATAAAACCGATGCAAACAACAAGGAAATCCAGATCCCTCGCAATGTGGTTACAAGGGCCATAGGCTTTCACTCCCATGAGGGTCCGGAATACCACAAAAACATTTTGCGCCCGGGAAACAGGGTGCTTCTCTGTTCCGATGGCTTATGGAACATGGTTGACAACACCAGGATTGAACAAATCCTCCTCAATTCCTCCTCCCCGGAAAAAGCCAGCGAAACTCTGGTAACGGCAGCCAATGAGCAAGGTGGACGCGACAATATCACCGCCTTGGTAATTTTTTATTAAAAGCTTGCCATCAACAAGCTTGCAAGGGAGACACAATGTCTGTCCAGGATAATGCCCCGAACACCCTCGAAAATATCGCCGCAACGCTTACGGCTCTGGCCGGCGATCTTGCCCAGGGCAAACTCCGGGTCGGCAACCAGCTTGTCGCTATCGGCAACCCTCTGTTCATCAAAACAAAACAAAAAATCACGGGCGACACCGCATATTTCACCCTTTCCTTTCAAGTCCCCTTGCAGAATTCGGACAAGGAGTCGACTGACAAGCAAAAGCATTCTTCGGGGAGTCCCCCCGAAGAATGGCGCGACAAAGAAGTGCGCATGCAGGGACGCCCACCGGAGGGGAAAAAAATAAAGAAAGAGATCAGCCGCCTCTGGAAAACCGTTTGCAAACAGCTTGAACAGGGGCAGGTCCCCACCCCTGCCGAAGAAAAATCCCTTATTTCCGCCTTTGAAAAATATACGCTTTTTTCAGAACCGGCCTGGCATGAAGAGTGGCTTGCCTGCTTCACGATCCTCAGGGAAACCTTGGGTTGTGCCCGCAGGGGAGATATGTCCACCGCTCTGGAACATGCCGCCGAAGTGAACCGTCTCACCAAGGTCTGCCACAAAAAACATAAGTAGCCTGCCCATGACTCCCTTCGAGATTGTCCAACGAACCCCAAAGAACAATTGCAGGCAATGCGGCTACCCAAGCTGCCTTGCCTTTTCCGCAGCTGTTGCCAAAAGTGGCGAATCCTTTGACAAATGTCCTTATCTTGACACCACCGGCCTGAATGAATTGCAAAATCAAGGACCAGCCCTGGAGGAGCTTTCCAGCCAACGCGACCTTGCCCTGGTCGAACACCTGAAAGACAAGATTTCCGCCCTGGACTTCGCCCTGATCGCCGCCCCCTTGGGCGCCACTCTCTGTGGCGAGAACAACCAGACGTTGTCTTTTTTGTTTCTGGACCAGCAGGTACTCCTGAATCGACAGGGGATTCTTCTCGACGGTCATACCCCGGATGATCCCAGGGACCAAATTCTGATCTACAACTACATCCACTCCCAGGGGGGAACAGATCCTGCTTGGGACTGGCTCGGGCTGGAAACCCTGCCGAACTCGATTTCCAAGGTAAGAACCCTTGCCACCTACTGCGAAAACAGATTAGCGGAACTTTTCAGCCATCTTCCCGTAGAAACAATCATGGCGGCATGCGCTCGCCTGGGAGGCGTTGCTCACCCCTCGCCATCGGCCACACTCGGGTGCATCATCCCGGTCCTGCCCAAGATTCCGCAATATCTTATCTACTGGGAGGCAGAACCAGAAGATGGATTTCCCGCGAAGGTCAAAATTCTTTTCGACCGACAGGTTCTGGATTTTCTCGACCTGGAATCCCTGATCTTTTCAGCGGAACGTCTGGCAGACCGCCTTGCCGTATTACTGGCATAAGCAACCGGAAAGGTTGGCCTCCTGAACGTTCATCTCGTCATCATCTAATGACATTCGGGCCAATTCCTGTCATACTGCCTTTTTTGAAATCAAAAGATCATACCTTCCAATAGCCGGCTAAAGAACCATGGCCCGACACCCTGCCCCACATATCGCCCCCCTGGCAGAACGACTGCGTCCGCGAACAATAGATGACTTTGTCGGACAAAAACAGCTGCTGGGCGAGGACAAGCTTCTCCGGGGCCTCATCCGCCAGAGGTACCTGCCTTCCCTGCTGCTCTGGGGTCCGCCCGGCACAGGTAAAACCACCTTGGCCCGAATCCTTTCCCAAACAACCGGAGCTGATTTTGCCTTCTTTTCCGCAGTGCTGTCCGGGGTCAAGGAGATCCGTGAAATAGTGGTTCAGGCCCAAAGCGCCAAGGATGAGCGCAACACCGCCACCATTGTTTTCGTGGACGAAATCCATCGTTTCAACAAAAGCCAGCAGGATGCCTTCCTCCCCCATGTGGAAAGCGGCCTGTTGACCCTGATCGGCGCAACCACCGAAAACCCTTCTTTCCACGTTATCGCACCCCTCCTGTCCCGCTGCAGGGTTTTGGTCCTTGAACCATTAGGCTCGGATGATCTACAGACCATTCTCCAGCGTGGCATCACGGACAAGGAGCAAGGGCTGGGCTCCTGGCAGATATCCCTTGAGCCTGAAGCTGCCGCACACCTGATCAGGGTTGCGGACGGCGATGCCCGCAGCCTGCTGAACAGTCTGGAAATCGCCGCAAATCTCGCTGAACCGGATGCCGCTGGCAAGCGACAGATAACCTTGACCACGGTGGAAGAAGCCATCCAACGCAAAAGCCTGCGCTATGATGCGGACGGCGAGGAGCATTACAATCTGATCTCGGCCCTGCATAAAAGCCTCAGGGACAGCGATCCTGACGGAGCCCTGTATTGGCTGTGCCGGATGCTCGCCTCCGGGGAGGAACCCTTGTACGTGGCCCGTCGCCTTATCCGTTTCGCTTCGGAAGACATAGGCAATGCCGACCCCCAGGCCCTCATGGTTGCCCTGAATGCCAGAAACTCGTATCAAACCCTGGGCAGCCCGGAGGGAGAGCTGGCCCTGGCCCAAGCCGTTACCTATCTTGCCACCGCCCCTAAGAGCAACGCCGTTTATGCAGCCTACAACACGGTGATGCACGACATCAAACGCACCGGCAGCCTGCCGGTGCCGCTCCATCTCCGCAACGCACCAACCTCGCTGATGAAGGATCTTGGCTATGGCCAGGGTTACCAGTATGCCCACGATGACCCCCATGCCCTTGTGGATCAGTATCATTTACCGACCCAGCTTGAAGGAAAGGTCTATTATCAGCCCGCCAACCGAGGCTATGAAGCGGTGATTCGTGACCGGCTGGGAAAATGGCGACAGCTGCTGCGAGACAGAAAAAAATAAACTTTACCACCGAGGCGCACGACACCCATGAACAAATTATTTTTTTTGCTGCTTACTCTTCTTGTCTCCATCACGCTTACCATTACCACGGAGGCCGATGAAAAAAAATCGGCTGAAAGCAATCCGCCAAAGGGGTCGCACGATATAACTATATTTTTCTCCAATGATGTCCGGGGGGAAATCGAACCTTGCGGCTGAAAAAGCAATCAGTTGGGCGGTCTGCCCAAAAAAGCACAGCAACTGGAAAACTTGCGGAAGAAAAAAAACGGGGTGCTTGCCTTGGACAGCGGCGCCTTGCTTTTTAAAGAGGAGAAAATACAACCCGACCAAATCCAACAGCTCACCGCAACGGCGCAGGGCATTGTCTCGGCTTACAACAGGATGTCTTTTGCCGCGGTCGGCGTTGCCAGACAGGACCTCGCCGCAGGTCTGCCCTTCCTCCTTTCCCTCCAGCATAAATCGGATTTCCCCTGGCTGAGTGCCAACCTTGTCAACCGCACCCACGGCAAGCCATATTTCAAGCCACACACCCTGCTCAGCATGGCCGGGGTGAACATAGGCGTTATCGGTCTCACCGGCCAAGGCCCGGAATCTCTCCTGCCTGAAAAGGATAACGCCGTTATTCTTCCCTGGGAAGATGTCCTCCCCAAGGAGATTTCCCAGCTGAAGGGACGGGTTGACCTGCTGATCCTACTTTCCAACCTTCCCTCATCAACAAACAAAAAAATTGCCGAAACACATCCGGAAATACATCTCATCCTGCAAGGCGGAAGTACCTCCGGCAATCTAGTGCCGGAACGGATTAACAACACGCTGATCACCCAAGTCGAGCAGCAGGGGAAATCCATCGGCATTCTTGAGGTGCGGTGGAACAAACAGACAAAAAAATGGGAAGATGCCGGCGCTGAGAATCTGCTGCTTGAGAAAAAAAACGAGCTGGACCGACTCGGTTGGCAGATAGGCCGTTACCTTAAAACTGGAGACCCGAAGCTTGTTTTCAAGGATAAACCCGATGTTCTTGCCGCATATGAAAGCATGGCGAGACAACACGAAAGGTTGAACCAGGAAATAGCCCGCCTCACGGTAGAACAAAATACACGAAATGCCAACCGCACACAGTTCTCATCCTACAGTCATCATTTTGAGACCATGAGGAAAGAGTTGCCCGACAACCCGGCGGTTCGGGCCATTGTCGATGCAACCACCACCGAGGTGAACCGAATCGGCAAGGCTGCGGTAAAAGCAAGAATATCAGACAGTAGCGGCAAGAACCAAGAAGGCATTTCGGAAAATTACGCCGGGAGCAACGCCTGCACCAGCTGCCATGCCCCTCAGTTTGCGAAATGGCGCGGCACCCAACATGCCACGGCCTACGACACCTTGGAGGCAAAGGGACAGCAGTTCAATGTGCAATGCCTTCCCTGCCACGTCACCGGCCCCGCCGCCCAGACCGGCCAAGAAATGCTCGCCCTTGCCCATGATCTGCGTCAGGTCGGCTGTGAATCCTGCCATGGCCCCTGCCGTGCCCACATCCTGCAACCGACGGATGCCAAAGCTGAGCGACCGACCATGGCCACCTGCCAGCGTTGCCACAGCGGTGACCATGATGACAGATTCAACTTTTTCGAGGCTCTCTCCCGCCTTCGCTGCCGCTCCGACTGATCAGCGGACATCGGGGAGGAGATCGGGTTGCCCTGCCGTCCTCACACACCACCGGACATGCGCTTCCGCATCCGGCGGTTCATCGAAAACTCTGGAGTCGGCGCGTTGTATCGAGCAGCGACACCCTTGCCGTTCGGCTAACTCTTCCCCTTGCCGGGCGCACATAAAAAAAGCCAGGAGACAATGACTGTCTCCTGGCCGAAAATCCATTCACTACGCGAAAGTTATTTCACTTCTTCAAAATCAGCGTCAACCACATCGTCATCATCCTTTTTTGCCCCACCGGCCTGACCGGCGCCCTCAGCACCTTCAGCCGCCTTATCCTTGGTCGCCTGGGCATACATCATCTCGGCCAGCTTGTGGGATGCCTGGGTCAATGACTCAAGACCCTTCTTGATCGCCTCCACATCATCGGACTCCATGAGTTTTTTGAGGCTGTCGATCTCAACCTGCACCTTGTTCTTGGTCTCGCTGTCAACCTTATCACCCAGATCCTTCATGCTCTTTTCGGTAGCGTAGATCATGGAGTCCGCCTGATTCTTGGTTTCGACGGTCTCCTTGCGCTTGCGGTCCTCGTCGGCATGGGCCTCGGCGTCTTTTTGCATCCGTTTGATCTCCTCTTCGGAAAGACCACTGGAGGCGGTGATCCGGATGGATTGCTCCTTACCGGTGCCAAGATCCTTGGCGGAAACATGGAGAATGCCGTTGGCATCGAGATCAAAGGTTACCTCGATCTGCGGCACTCCACGAGGAGCAGGGGGAATATCGGTCAACTCGAACCGGCCGATGGTCTTGTTGTTTGCCGCCATCTCTCGCTCACCTTGGAGCACATGGATGGAAACCGCAGGCTGACTATCAGCCGCGGTGGAAAAAACCTGGCTCTTCTTGGTTGGGATGGTGGTATTCTTCTCGATGAGCTTGGTCATGACCCCGCCCAAGGTCTCAATCCCGAGAGACAGCGGGGTAACGTCAAGGAGCAGTACATCCTTGACATCGCCCTTAAGCACACCACCCTGCACTCCGGCACCGATGGCCACAACCTCATCCGGGTTGACGCCCTTATGGGGCTCCTTGCCGAAAATATCCTTCACCTTCTGCTGCACCATAGGCATCCTGGTCATACCTCCGACCAAGATCACCTCATCGATGTCCGCAGCGCTGATACCAGCATCCTTCAGCGCGATCTGACACGGCCTGACCGTGCGTTCAATCAAATCTTCAACCAAACCTTCCAGCTTGGCCCGGGAAAGCTTCATCTGCAAATGCTTGGGCCCAGAGGCATCCGCTGTGATGAAGGGCAGATTGATATCGGTCTCCATGGTAGTGGAAAGCTCCATCTTCGCCTTTTCCGCCTCTTCCCGCAAGCGCTGCAAAGCCATCTTATCGGTACGCAGATCAATCCCCTGATCCCGCTTGAACTCATCGGCCATCCAATTGACGATGCGCATGTCGAAATCTTCACCGCCGAGGAAGGTATCACCGTTGGTGGATTTCACCTCGAAAACGCCGTCACCGATCTCCAGCACCGAGATATCAAAGGTGCCGCCGCCCAGGTCGAACACGGCGATCTTTTCCTCGCCCTTCTTGTCCAGGCCGTACGCCAATGCTGCGGCAGTGGGCTCGTTGATGATCCGCTGCACGTTAAGGCCTGCAATCCGGCCAGCGTCCTTGGTGGCCTGACGCTGGGAATCGTTAAAATACGCCGGTACGGTGATGACCGCCTCGGTCACTTCCTCGCCGAGATATTCCTCCGCAGTCTGTTTCATCTTGGTGAGCACCATGGCGGAGATCTCGGCAGGAGTCATAACCTTGCCGTCAACCTCGACAGCAGCGTCACCATCCTTGCCGTTGACGATCTTGAACGGGCTGATCTCGATGCTTTTTTTCACTTCCGCATCGGTGAACTTACGACCGATAAGCCGTTTGATGGCATGCAGGGTACGGGTCGGATTGGTCACGGCCTGCCGTTTGGCAACCTGACCCACCAGCCGCTCTCCGCTGTTGGAAAAAGCCACCACCGAAGGGGTTGTCCTGTTTCCTTCCACGTTGGTGATAACCTTGGGCTCGCCGCCTTCCATCACCGAGACACATGAATTTGTTGTGCCTAAATCAATGCCAATAATTTTTCCCATCTCTTATTCTCCTTACCTACGGGATGAACCATCCTAGTTATTATTCAACATTACCCTTTGAAACGACGACCTTAGCCGCCCGGATAAGTCTGTCCTTAAACATATATCCTTTCTGATACACCTGTAGAATCTGATTTTCCGGCACGTCTGCACTTGCTTCCATGGCCACGGCTTCATGAAAATTCGGATCAAAGGTTTGCCCCTCATCCGCCATGGGTTTTACTCCAAACTTTTCAAAGGTATTAAGCAGCCCCTTGAAGGTCATTTCCACTCCGGCGAGGAGAGTCCCGGCATCAGGAGAAGAATGACCCTGCTCAACAGCGCGTTCGAGATTGTCAAGGGAAGGCAGAAGCTCCCGCAGGATGTTTTCTTCCGCATACTTGAGCGAAATTTCCCGTTCACGCTGCATTCTTTTTTTAAAATTATCCTGTTCCGCAGCCATGCGCAGCAACCTATCCTCCAGCTCAAGATTCCTTTCCTGGGTGTTTGCCAACTGGACGGAAAGATCTTCGACCTCGACCTTGCCATTGTCTTCACCTGAACTCTCAGGCTCAAAGCCCGCATCTGTCTTTTCTTCTTGCTCAGCCACTCGTATCTCCTTTCAAGCACGAAAAAACCATTGGGATGTGTGACCCAAACTGTATCCCATTGCAATAACTGAATTTTTTCAAGTAATTTCAAGTTTGTGTCCAACAATAAGTATGCTCTTTTTCATTGTCAAGATAACAGGCAGGATTTGTCGATTGTCAAAAAAGTCACATCAAAAACAGAGATATTACCGCAACTAACTGTTTTTACGCATTAACGAGACAACACCACACCCGGCAGCCGACTTCGCAATTATTCCATGAACGAAAAAAACTTTAGACATTCGCAAATTCACCGATAATGAGAATAGCAGACACTCGCCAATATTTTTGAAACAACAGGGCCGATACAAATGCGCCTCAGAATGGTTCTCTCCCTTTTATTGATTGTCGCTCTTCTTCCGGCTGACGGCAGCGCTGACCTGCGCCCGATCAAGAAACTCCGAGCGGGACTCCCTCCCTATGCCGTAGCAGAGAAGATCGCCCGACATAATGATCAGGTTGTGGCCAGCAAACCCGCAGACGAGCCGCTGCGAATACCAGGCACCCCGCACATGACCTGGCTGGCGGATTGCGATGCCCGGGTGCAGGCAACCCTGTTCTATCCTGACCCGGTTGACACAATTTATGCGGTCAGAAATCCCGGCAATCAACTTATGCTGTCAGCCGGGGCTATCGACTACGGCGTCAACGAACTCCTGACCCCTGTTCTCCTCATCACCGGCAATACCAACAGCGACAGTCTCCGTCTTTTCGTAAAAGGATACAGCCACTTGGGACCGGACCTGCGTCGGGATCTAAATGGCCTGCGTCTTTCCTTGGGAGAGCAAACAACCAGGATTGGCATTGAAGCAAGGGCTGAGCCCATGCTTGTAGAAAAAAATGTTGATTTTCAAGTGGCCACAGCCGTGAAAAGGTACGGGGAAAGAATAGAAAGCGGCAGACTGGTGGTAATCGGGGCGGTGATTGACTTGAACAATCAGTACGGACAAGGAATCAATCGCCTGATCATCATCAACATCAACGGGGAGACATCCCAGGAAAGATTACGGAACATGCACCATCTCGTCCGACTGGACAAACGACTGCTCGGTCTGGTTGGCCAACGGATGCCGCGGGAAGATGACACCCAGGATACCAGGGCCACCACTCCAGGCAAAACACAAACCAGCAAGGCCACAAGAAAGAAACGCACAGAAAAGAAATAACCATGGGGCTATTTGCCGGGCAACCGCCCCATACCCCACAAAAAAACCCCGAACGGAAATACCGTTCGGGGTTTTTTCAATACAACACCTGGATATTCAGCGTATTAGCAGCCAAAAACCTTCTGCAACGGCGGAACGGTCTGTTTCTTACGGCTCATCATGCCGTCAATCCACATGGAGTTACCAGCAATCTTGCCGCCGAAAGCCTGCTCAATAACTGCGGGCTCATCGGAAACAACCAACAGATCGGTGCCCTCTTTCACAACATCGGTGAGCATGAACAGCACGGAGTGACGTCCATCCTTCTTGAGGTCTTCAAGAGCCTTATACAGATCGGCACGAATTCCGGCAACCTGCTCAAGGGTGGCGAGCTCAATCTGGCCGATACCAACCTTCTTTCCGTTCATATCGAAATCTTTGTAGTCACGGAAAACGAGATCCTTCATGGGGACTCCGTCGATGGAAGACTTGGCCTTCAGCATATCCATGAAAAGAGCATCGGTGTCAGCAACTCCGGCAATATCTTTCAGGGCAGCAACCGCAGCCTTGTCGGGAGCGGTGCAGGTGGGAGACTTGAAGTTCACGGTGTCGCTCAGGATAGCGGAAAGCATGATGCCGGCAATATCCTTGGGCAGAGCAACATTATTGTTTTTGAACATTTCGTACAGCACGGTGCAGGAACAACCAACCGGCTGGGCATTGAAAAGAATCGGATTGTTGGTGGTGATGTCACCGATTTTGTGATGATCAACAATGGCGACAATCTCGGCGTCCTTGATATTTGCCGGAGCCTGCCCGATATCACTGAAATCGACCAAAGCAACCTTCTTGCCGGCAGCGTCCATCATGGTCTGGGGAGCGGCAACCCCGAACTTTTTGAGAACGGTGGTGCTCTCGGGGTTCAGCTTATCCGCCTCAATCTGCATGCAAGCAATGGCGTCAGTGCCGGTTGCCGTCAGATAATGTGCAAAAGCAATGGCGGCAGCAACGGAATCGGTATCGGGATTTGAATGGCCAATAACACAAACAGACATGGTGATCCTCCTTAAAATTTTTTAATGAATCAAATACATCAAAAATATGCTCACTTCCTACTGAATGCTCAATACCTTACGGCTACTAAAACTCGCAAAGAATAGTGCTATTAAGATAGAGAGTCAAGAGGAAAGACGCACAGACAAAGACAATCATGCCACTTGCCGCACCGAGACACAACAAACTGATATTACACAATAAGTTTCACGAACACGGCCCTTCCCCGGTTTTGTCTTGCTCCGCATCCCATTTTTATGTAACAATTCATAAAAGACTTAATTTCCATTGAAGGAAAAAAACTGATCAACAGTTGAGCGCATCCCATGAAAGAAAAAGAAACCGCAGAAGAGGCGCCAAAAATCCCCAAGGCCGCCAAACGCCACAAAGTCCTGGTCGCGGAGGACAACCCCGTGGTGCGCAAAGGCTTGAATAATTTTCTGGTAAAGTGGGGCTACGAACCGATAGAAGCCGACAATGGCGACACCGCTTGGAACACCCTTGAAACCGACCCAAGCATAACTCTTGCCATCTTGGACTGGAATATCCCGGGCCTCAGCGGCATGCAGGTCTGCCAACGCATACGGATGCGCACGAATGGGCCATATGTATACACTGTCATCTTCAGCGCCCGCAGCTCCATTGAAGAACAAGTCCTTGCCCTGGAAGGCGGGGCGGACGACTACCTGATCAAACCAGCCAAGCCCTCGCTGCTTCGGGCAAGGCTGGGCGTTGGCCTGCGGATATTGGCTTTACTGGCTGAGATCAAAGCCGGTGCCGCCAAATAAGAGCACCCTCGCCGCCATGACTCGCCAAAAATGCGTGCTTTTTGATTTGGACGGCACTCTCGTTGACAGCCTCGCCGATCTGGCGGATTCGATGAATCGTGTCCTGATCAGGCAGGGACTTCCTTCCCACCCAGTCCAAGCCTACCGTTATTTTGTCGGAGATGGAATTACCAGACTGGTCCAGCGAGCCCTGCCTGCCGAAAATCAACAAGACGAGATGGTTCAGGACTGCGTCACCAAGATGCGGCAGGAATACGCCTTGCACTGGGCAGACACGACAAGACCTTATCCAGGCATTGCCCAATTACTCGATGCACTTACAACCCGAGGAATACAGATGGCAATCCTGTCGAACAAGGCAGAAGAGTTAACCCAAGAGGTCGTCAGGACGCTTTTGCCGGACTGGCATTTTGCAGCAGTCGCAGGAGCAAGAGCAACAATCGCCAAAAAACCAGATCCTACAGGGGCATTACGCATCGCCAACCTGCTGGATCGAGAACCAACGGATTTTCTCTATGTAGGCGACACCAATACCGACATGCAAACAGCACGGGCTGCGCAGATGTTTGCTATCGGGGCACTTTGGGGTTTTCGCACCGCAGACGAGCTGAAAAAAAATGGAGCCCAAGCCTTGCTTTCCGCGCCGATGGAACTGTGTTCATTGCTGGACCCCATACAATCATCATAACACACGCCAAACCAGAGCAATAACTCTGCCCGGAACGAAACACGCGCACTGGCAGTCGAAAAGCAGGCTTACCCCCCAGTTAGGCGCTAAGCCGCTCCGCTTCTTTTACTTTCCGGATCTCACAGGCAATCTGAAATGCCTTTTCCTTTCCATTTTTATTCACGGAAACAGAAGTCTTACCCTGTTTGCCGACACGATTCACCCAGCTCACTTCATAGCGGTTCAACTTCTCGTTAAATCGCACACCGACAACACCGGTGGTGGTATTGCTTACCGTGACAAGATGCTTGTCGGTTCGAATCTTGCCTATCTTTTTTTCCATGGCATCGCGCCAAGTAAGGGCTGCAAGCAGACTTGAGTAGCGTCCGCCGCATTTGCCATCGGAAAAAAACTTCGAATGCGTTGTCCCCTGAAAACGAACCCGGACATACCAACCATGTGTCCGCTTGTCTTCCTGATCAATCCGCGCAACATCCTTGTGTTTTTCAAGTATAACTTTCTTTGCCATGACCACTCACCTCGCACAGGTTCAAAACCAACCAATAAAATGCCATGTCCAACTATTTCGTTGGCAACACGGCCCCCCCCTGCGCCAAACACCATTTTTTTTTAACACAATGCACTGATAAGAACGAAGAAACGACGGGATTCTCAAAGTGAAGCTTTTCATTTATATCCAATTAATGATCTTTTTGCAAGTCGTAGCAGGCAACTGTTTTTTAAAAATTTAACGCAATCATGGCACGTAACGAGAAACCACAATATTACCTAATAGTTACACCTACAGTTGCAATCTTCTCCGCACCGTTTTTTTAAATTCTCAAATACTGCCCTATATGCCGCAGACTTCTTCTCTTTCTCACCAGGAGCTGGTATATAAGATCTTTTTTGGGGCGAGCAACTGGTATAACATACAATCAAACAGACTGAACTCCACAATCACGAAATGTGCGGTGGACAGCGGTCGCTGCCCGGCACGTTTGCCGTCACGCCCACTTAATTTTATTTTCAAAGATGACAGACCCATGACACGCACTGCGGAAAAATTCCTTGCTCTCCTTGAGATCATCAACCGCCTCCGGGCTCCAGACGGATGCCCTTGGGACAAAAAGCAAACCCCCCAGACCTTCAAGCAGTATCTTATAGAGGAAACCCACGAACTGCTCGAAGCAATAAACGACAACAACCCAAGCCACATCTGCGAGGAACTTGGAGATCTCCTTTTCCAGGTAATTTTTCTCAACAATCTCTACCAGGAAAAAAACCTCTTTAATCTAAGTGATGTAATCGACGCCATTTCCACCAAAATGATTCGTCGCCATCCCCATGTGTTCGGCAGCGAAACGATAGACTCTGAGCAAGAACTTCGCCAACAGTGGCAGACAATAAAAAACCAGGAAAACAAAGAGAAAGGGCAACCCCGACACCCTCTGGACTCCATCCCCAAAAGCCTGCCTGCCCTGCGCAGGGCTCAACGGGTGGCAGACCGGGTCGCCAGGGAGGGCTTTGACTGGCCGGATCTTTCCGGCGCCATGGGAAAACTTGCGGAAGAATTCGAGGAACTGCAGGACGCCTTCGCCAACGGAACGCGCGAACACATCAGGGAAGAATTTGGCGACCTCCTTTTTGCCCTTACGGTCGTGGCGAGAAAAGCGGATATCGATGGGGAAGACGCTCTGCATGATGCAACGAGCAAGTTCACAACCCGTTTTCAAACCCTTGAAAAAATCATAGCGGGACAAGGAATGCAGCTTGTTGACCTTGACTCCGACACCCTCCTGGCGATCTGGCAACGGGCCAAAACCCAAGGGGAATCATCTCCAGAAAACGATTGACAAACAAAAGGATAATTGCTATCAATCGCGATTGTTTTTTTACTATTTTTTTCCCACATACCTCCTTGCTCTTCGCATGAAACGCAAAAAGCAAGGGCCAAATGACCACAAGGAGGAAGCAATGCGCAGGTACGAGACAATAGTTATTGTCAGACCGGGGGCCGGAGATACAGAATTTTCTGCGGTTTCCGACAAAGTAACCGGAACAATCGAAGGTTTTAACGGATCCATCGTGAGGACTGACAGATGGGGCCTGAAAAAATTGGCATACCCCATCAAGAAGGAAACCCAGGGCGATTTCCTCTATGTCGAATATGCGGGGCTGCCTGATGGTGTCAAGGAAATGGAACGCCTCATCCGGATTGATGACCGTGTCCTGAAGTTTATGACGGTAAAAACCCAGGATGTCTTTACCCCGGATGCGCCCAAAACAGAAGATGCAGAAGAGCTGGAAGCCACTCCTGCACTTACAGACGAAGCCTCTGAATAGTTTTTTCGCCCATCGCGATTGAACTGTACATATATCGAACCAGCAGAGAGGAAAGAAAACATGGTTATCAAGAAAAAGAAGATTTTCAACCGTCGCAAGGTTTGTCGTTTCTGCACGGACAAGAGTCTGATGATTGATTATAAGGATGTCAAAACCCTGCGCAATTTCGTAACGGAACGCGGCAAGATCATACCTCGTCGCATCTATGGCAACTGTGCCCATCACCAGAGGCAGCTCACCGAAGCTATCAAGCGTGCTCGCCAGATTGCCCTGTTACCTTATGCCGGACAGACCCAGCTGTAGAATCGGAACCAATCAGGAATCGTGTTATTGCGCACAGGATCAAGCAGGCAAACAGAGACATTTGGGGCTATCGCCGTCACGGCCCTCGTTTTTACGATACCGGCTATTTTGGCCGGCCTTGAATGGCTCCATTGCCTGACACCTTTGCCTGTATACTATTTCCTGAGCATTTACGACCGAAACCAGGGCTCGATTATTATTGCTTGGGCCTTGGCCATTGCTGCTGGCATGACTTTATGGACCGGAACCTTGCCCGGCTTGCTTTTCTCCCTGACTCTCCTGCCTGTTGGCCTTATCCTTGCCAGGGGATACAGGGAAAATGAATCGACACAGCGCTCGGGGATAACAAGTGTAGGATATCTTGTTTTTGTTTGGCTGGTCACGGGTTGGCTGGTCGGCATGGCAACCCATACTAACCCTTATCTTGAGTTGCAACAGAGTCTGGATAAAGGGTTTGAGGCAACATTTGCCCTGTACCGTGATGCAGGTCATTTTCCGGCTGCTGATCTTGAAGAAATCAAGGTCTTCATCTCACAGCTCAGGGAACAGGTGGTAAGGCTTTTCCCTGCCTTGCTTCTCTCCTCGATCATCTGCACTGTCTGGCTGAACACCGTTATCGGCCAATGGCTGTTGCAGAAAAGAGAGCCCTCACGGACAAACCGGGAAGAGTTGAAAAACTGGCGAATCCCGGAAGTGCTGGTCTGGCCGGTAATAATGACAGGCCTCGCACTTCTTGTACCCAATGAAAAGCTCAACACCTTGGGCTTGAATGCAGGCTTGGTCCTTGCGATACTTTATCTTTCGCAAGGGTTGGCGGTTGTTTCGAGCATGATGCGAAAATGGTCGCTGCCGCTGGCGATCAAGGCAATTACATACACCCTGCTGTTTTTGCAGGTTTACGGGCTCGGTTTTGTCGCCGCGCTTGGCCTGGCTGATGTCTGGGTTGACTTCCGGAAGCCACGGCTTAAAAATGATATGGACGACACATCAATATAATGTCGTCATCTGGATGACCAGAACGGTATAAGGAGCCGTAGCAGTTGCTAACGGTGACGAAAGCAACAGAAAGGGCTTCCAAATAAACACACAATGAAACTGGAGACTTTTTCAGAGTCTTCATTTTTCAGAAATAATGAATCCCGGCAAAGCCTGGGTTCAACCGGAGGTAGAACATGGAACTCATTTTAAAAGAAACCATTGATACTCTTGGCGAGGAAGGCGATGTTGTTAAGGTAAGGGACGGCTACGGCCGCAACTTCCTGATTCCCCGTCTTCTTGCCGTGCCTGCCACCAAGGCAAACCTTACCACCCTGGAAAAGGAAAAGGCTGCCATTGTGGCAAGGAAGAAAAAACAGCGTGACGAAGCGGAATCCCTGGCCAAGAAAGTGGCTGGAGCCACGGTGGTCATTGCCCATCGTTCCGGGGATGACAATAAACTTTATGGCTCCATCACTTCCGCTGACATTGCTGAAAAGCTGGCCGCACTGGGCATTGAAATCGACAAGAAAAAGATCGTTCTTGAAGAGCCGATCAAGACCCTGGGAGTCACCATGGTGCCGGTGAAGATCGGCTACCAGATATCTGCGGAAATCACGGTGGAAATCGTTCCCCTGACCGCGGAATAATTCCTAGTCCACAAGCAGAAGACAGATCTGGGCCACGGCGCGTTAGCCGCATCGTCCATCCCATTGCTTTGGCCTTGGAAGAACGCAGGATAAACGAATGGGGGCAGAACTCTGCCCCCCTCCATTACAGCCAACGATAATCCATGGAATCCGGACCAGGCCCTTCCACCACCCACCGTCTGCCCCCGCAGAATCTTGAGGCCGAACAATGCGTTCTCGGCTCAATCATGCTGCAACAGGGAGCCATGCCCAAGGCGGCAGAAATTCTCACCGAAGAAGACTTTTACCGCGACGCACATAAACACATTTTTTCCGCCATGATCACCCTGTTCGACCGTGGCGAACCCCTTGACCTCATCACCGTTTCAAACCTGCTGAAAGACAACAACAGGTTTGAGGCGATTGGCGGCCCCACCTATCTTGCCACCCTCACCGACATCGTACCGGTTGCCGCGAACATCGCCTTTTACGCCAGAATAGTCCGAGAAAAAGCCATCCTTCGCAGGCTGATCCAAACCGGCACCGAGATTGCCGGTCGCTGCTACGAGGAGCAAGATGATATCGACGGTCTCCTTGATGACGTTGAAACAACCGTCTTTGAGATTTCCCGGGCCAAGAGCGGCCAGTCCTACCATTCGCTCAAGACCGTCATGTCCACCACATTCAAATACATCGAGCAGCTTTACGAGCGCAAGGAACACATCACCGGGGTTCCCACTGAATATCACGATTTCGATAAGATGACCGCAGGCTTGCAACGCTCGGACCTTATCATTCTGGCCGGCCGTCCCAGTATGGGCAAAACAGCCCTGGCCGTCAACATGGTCCAAAACGCCGCCCTGCTCCACAAAGTTCCGGTGGCGATCTTCAGCCTTGAGATGTCAAAGGAACAGCTCGGCATGCGTATGCTCTGTTCCATCAGTCGGGTTGACGCCCAACGCTTACGGACCGGCTTTCTCAAGGAACAGGACTGGCCCAAGCTTACCCGGGCTGTGGGCATGCTTTCGGAAGCCCCCATCTACATTGACGACACCCCGGCCATCACGGTGCTGGAAATGCGGGCCAAGTGCCGGCGCCTGAAAACCGAACACAACATCGGCATGGTGGTGGTGGATTACCTGCAATTGATGAGGGGCAAATCAAGCTCACAGTCCCGCGAACAGGAAATCAGTGACATCTCCCGCTCCCTCAAGGCCATGGCCAAGGAGCTCAGCATTCCGGTTATCGCTCTTTCCCAGCTGAACCGCAGCCTGGAAAGCCGCCCCAACAAAAGACCACAGCTTTCCGATCTGCGCGAATCGGGTGCAATCGAGCAGGATGCCGACCTGATCATCTTCATCTATCGGGATGAGGTGTATAACAAGGCGGAAGATAACCCAAGAAAGGGGATTGCCGAGGTCATCATCGGCAAACAGCGTAATGGACCAACCGGCACCGTGGAGCTGGCCTTTCTTGACCGCTTCACCTCCTTTGAAAATCTTGCCCAGCATAATTTTCCATCAACCGAATAACCGAAATGAGCCCGTAGGGCTCTGCACTTCAAAAAACCGGATCAACGAATATGAAATACGATTTTAAGGCCATCGAAGAAAAATGGCGCAGCCACTGGCTGGCGAACAACACTTACACGGCAAACGTAGACCCTGCGCGGCCCAAATACTATCTTCTAGAGATGTTCCCCTACCCTTCTGGCCGCATCCACATGGGCCATGTCCGCAACTATACCATCGGCGACGTGGTGGCCCGCTACAAGCGGATGAAGGGCTTTAACGTTCTTCATCCCATGGGTTGGGACGCTTTCGGCCTGCCTGCCGAAAATGCGGCGATCAAGCACGACACCCATCCAGCCAAATGGACCTACGAAAACATCGATTACATGAAAAAACAGTTGCAGCGCATGGGATTCAGCTACGACTGGGATCGAGAAATAGCCACCTGCAACGATAAATACTATCGCTGGGAACAGCTCCTTTTTATCAAGATGTACGAAAAGGGGTTGGTCTACCAGAAGGTGACCACGGTCAACTGGTGCGAAACCTGCCAGACGGTGCTTGCCAACGAGCAGGTCATTGACGGCACTTGCTGGCGTTGTGACAATGCCGTGCTGCCGCGGGAGATGAACAGCTGGTTCTTCAAGATCACCGATTACGCCGAGGAATTGCTGGCCGGATGCGACAAGCTTACGGGCTGGCCGGAAAAAGTGCTCACCATGCAGCGCAACTGGATAGGCAAGAGCGTTGGCGCCGAGATGCATTTCAAGGTCGAAAACTCCGAAAAAACGCTTACCATCTTCACCACCCGCCCGGATACGATCTTTGGTGCGACTTTTATGTCCATTGCCCCGGAACATCCCTTGGCCATTGAATTAAGCGGAGGCACCCCCCAGGAAGACGCGGTCAAGGAATTCGTTGCCCGGATCAAAATCGAAAAACAGAGACAAAAACCGGAAGACGAGATGGAAAAGGAGGGGGTATTCACCGGAGGTTACTGCCTCAATCCCTTTACCGGAACAAGGCTGCCTGTATATGTCGCCAATTTCGTGCTCATGGAGTACGGGACCGGCGCGGTGATGGCAGTACCTGCCCATGATCAGCGCGATTTTGAGTTCGCCAGGAAATACGGGATTGAAATCAAGGTCGTGGTGCAACCCGAAGGCGAGTCTCTTGCCCCGGCCACCATGACCCAAGCCCACGAAGGTCCCGGCATCATGGTTGACTCCGGGGAATTCACCACCCTTCCTTCCGATCAGGCCAAGGGTGCAATCACTGCGGCGGCGGAAAAAGGCGGCTTCGGCTGTCAGCGCACCACCTTTCGCTTACGCGATTGGGGTATTTCCCGTCAGCGTTACTGGGGCGCCCCCATTCCCATGCTTCACTGCGCGCACTGCGGAGTAGTGCCGGTGCCGGAAAAAGATCTGCCCATCAGCCTGCCCACCGATGTCCAATTCGACAAATCCGGCAAATCTCCGCTTCACACCCTGGAAAGCTTTTACCAAACCACCTGCCCTCTTTGCAACGGCCCGGCAAGGCGCGAGACAGACACCATGGACACCTTTGTCGAGTCCTCCTGGTATTTTGCCCGATACGTCTCCCCCCGCTTTACCGACGGACCCATGGATAAAGAAAAAGGTAATTACTGGCTGCCGGTGGATCAATACATCGGCGGGGTGGAACATGCTATCCTCCACTTGCTCTACTCCCGTTTCTTCACCAAGGTCCTGCGTGATCTCGGCTACCTTACCATTGATGAGCCTTTCACCAACCTGCTCACCCAGGGCATGGTCATCAAGGACGGCACCAAGATGTCCAAATCCAAGGGCAACGTGGTTGACCCCAATGAATTGGTGGAAAAATACGGGGCTGACACGGTCCGTCTCTTCAGCCTGTTTGCCGCCCCTCCGGAACGGGATCTCGAATGGAGCGATCAGGGGGTTGAAGGGGCTTATCGTTTTTTAAACCGGGTATATCGTCTGGTCGATGAAAACATAGGTGTCTTTGCGATGCCCGCCTCCGGCTTGCCGCAGGAGATGAATGCGGCAAGTTCCGCCTTGCACCGAAAAACCCATCAGACCATCCGCAAATTCGGGGCCGATATTGAGGCAAAGTTCCATTTCAACACCGCCATCAGCGCGGTGATGGAGCTGACCAACACCCTGTATAGCCTCACAGGAAACGAGACCGGCGAAGCACCTGATCCCGCAGTGGTCCGCAAGGCCATCGAGGCGATGCTTGCCCTGCTCTCCCCCATGGTTCCGCATCTTTGCGCCGAACTCTGGGAATTGACAAAACACCCCACCCCCCTTGCCGAAGTGCTTTGGCCGGAGTACGATGACAAAGCGGTCATGGAGGATACGATCACCATTGTTGTTCAGGTAAAGGGAAAGGTGCGCAGCCAGCTCCAAGTTGCGCCGGGGACCAACGATGCTGACCTTGAAAAGATGGCGCTGGCCGATGAAAAGGTGCAAAAATTCCTGGAAGGAAAACCTGTACGCAAGGTGATTGTGGTACAAAACAAGCTGATCAATATAGTGATTTAGGGTAACAAGTCAGGTGGATGGACCGAAGTTGAAGGTTATTTCAGTATCTAGCTTTCAGCCTAAATACATGCCCATTTTAGCCTGACGCCAGACACCCACGGAATCAGACCATGAAGATCTTTACCCTGAAAAACTTGAGCCTGCTCCTTCTCCTGATGATTGTATCCGGGTGCGGTTACCACAATCCAAATATGCTGCCGCCGGAGAAACAAGGCAGAATTTTCAAGCTGCATATCCCTCTCTGGCCGAACCCGACCAATGAAATCAGGCTCGCCTCAGACATCCACAATGCCCTGCAGGACTGGCTCGGCCAGAGCAAACAATTCACTCTGGTGAACAACGCAGGGGAAGCGGATTACGTTTTAAACGGCAAGATTAACTCGGTGAGTTATACCGGTCGATCCTATGACGCCAAAGACCGAGCCTTGGCGCTCAATGCCACCCTGAACGTTGGTTACACCGTCACAGAAACCAGCACCGGCAAAACTGCATGGCAGGATAATTTCGCCCTCGCGGAAACCTATTCTCTCCAGACCGATGCCCACAAAAAACAGGCCCTGGAAACTCTGGTGAACAATCTGGCCGAGAAGATATACATCCGCCTCTACAGTGCTGTCTCCCGCTATGAAAAAAACAACCCCCAAGGGAATTGAGCGCAGCCGGCCATCAGCAATTTATGATTAGCATTATCCCGCCAGGAAAGGTATATAAGCCGCTGTAAGAAAATAATCATGCCCTGTAAACTTGAGTGAGCGGCAACAGTCTCAGCGACAACGACCATGCTCAAGAAAATCATGCTTATTCCGTAACAGTTCTTGAAAATTTTGTAATAATATTTACGCAATAATCACATCACGACAGAACCAGAAACTGGAGGTCCCCATGCCATCTCGCAGAGAACTTGCCAATGCCATCCGCGCCCTGAGCATGGATGCCATCCAGAAAGCAAAATCAGGCCATCCCGGCGCCCCCATGGGCATGGCCGACATTGCCGAAGTATTGTGGAATGACTTTCTTAACCATAATCCCGCCAACCCTAACTGGGCCAACCGCGACCGTTTTGTCCTTTCAAACGGCCACGGCTCCATGCTGCTCTATTCCCTGCTCCACCTCACCGGCTACGACCTGCCCGTTGAGGAGATCAAAAATTTCCGCCAACTCCACGCCAAAACCCCGGGCCACCCGGAATACGGCTACGCCCCCGGTATCGAAACCACCACCGGTCCCCTGGGCCAGGGCATTGCCAACGCGGTGGGCATGGCCATTGCCGAAAGAACTTTGGCCGGTCAGTTCAACCGTCCGGACCATGCGATTGTTGACCATCACACCTACGTTTTTCTGGGTGACGGTTGCATGATGGAAGGTATTTCCCACGAAGCCTGCTCTCTGGCCGGCACTTTGGGTCTTGGCAAGCTCATCGCCCTGTATGATGACAACGGCATTTCCATCGACGGCGAGGTGGAGGGATGGTTCACCGACAACACCCCCATGCGCTTTCGCTCCTATGGCTGGCATGTCATTGAAGACGTGAATGGCCATGATGGCGAAGCGGTAAAGCAAGCCATTGCCGAAGCAAAAGGGGTTACGGATAAGCCTACGCTCATCTGCTGCAAAACCGTGATCGGCTGGGGCTCCCCCAACAAGCAGGGCAAGGAAGACTGTCATGGCGCACCCTTGGGTGAGGCCGAGATTGCTTTGGTTCGCGAAACCATCGGCTGGCCCCACCCCGCCTTTGAAATCCCGGCGGAGATTTATGCCGGATGGAACGCCAAAGACAAGGGTGCCGCCAAGGAAAGCGAATGGAACACCCGTTTTGCCGCCTATAAAGCCGCGCATCCTGAACTCGCCGCTGAACTCGAACGCCGGTTTTCCGGCAAACTCCCTGCAGATTGGCAGGCAAAGGCCGGGGCCTATGTCGATGCTGTCAACGCCAAGGCGGAGAAAGTCGCCACCCGCAAAGCCTCGCAAAACTGCCTTAACGGCTATGGCCCGCTGCTGCCTGAGTTCCTCGGCGGCTCGGCGGATCTGGCCGGCAGCAACCTTACTATCTGGGCCGGCAGCAAAGGGATCAACACGGATGCGGGCGGCAACTATATCTATTACGGGGTCCGAGAGTTCGGCATGTGCGCGATTGCCAACGGCATCGCCCTGCATGGTGGCTTTATCCCCTACACTGCAACTTTTTTGATCTTCTCCGAATACGCCCGCAACGCCCTGCGCATGGCGGCTTTGATGAAACAGCGCTCTATCTATGTCTTCACCCACGACTCCATCGGTCTGGGCGAGGACGGCCCCACCCACCAGCCGGTGGAGCAAGCCGCTACCTTGCGCATGATCCCGAACATGGGTGTTTGGCGCCCCTGCGACGGCGTAGAAACGGCGATAGCCTGGAAGATTGCGATCGAGCGCAGCTCCGGCCCCACCTGCCTGCTGCTCTCGCGGCAGAATCTGCCCCACCAGCCCCGTACCGCCGAGCAGCTGACCAACATCGCCAAGGGTGGCTACATCCTGCTTGATTGCGGCTGCTCTACCCCGGATGCCATCCTCATTGCCACCGGCTCCGAAGTCGAACTTGCGGTGGCGGCAGCCAAGGAACTGACCGCCCAAGGTAAGAAAATCCGGGTGGTTTCCATGCCCAGCACCGATTGCTTTGAGAGCCAGAGCAAGGAATACCGGCAATCCGTGCTGCCGGATACGATCGAGGCCAGGGTCGCCATTGAGGCCGGAGTCACCGACGGTTGGTATCGCTATGTCGGCACCAAGGGCAAGGTCATCGGCATAGACCGCTTCGGCGAATCCGCCCCGGCGGAGCAGCTGTTCCCCTACTTCGGCTTTACCACCGAAAATGTAGTAAAGGCGGTCAAAGAAGTTTTATAGCCTGTTACGGGAAAAGAACCAGGTGAAAGGATAACGACAAGACTTCCTACTCACTTCACCTGGTTCCTTTCACCTCACGCCTTTTTCCTTTCTTTTTTTACCTTGAGCCTTCCATTTCCATGTTTTCCATCACCACTCTTGGCTTCGACAACCCCTTTATCCTCGCCCCTCTGGCCGGTTACAGCGATCTCGCCTTCCGTCTCCAGTGCCGGGAGTACGGCGCCGCTCTCTGCTTTTCGGAAATGATCAGCTGTCATGGCCTCCATTTTCGCCAAAAAAACACCCTTGATTTGCTCAGAACCGTCCCGGCTGAGCGCCCCGTGGCCATGCAGCTCTTTGGCAGTGAGCCGGATATCATGGGTGAGGCGGCGGAGATTATTTCGGAATACCCAATTGATCTCATCGACATCAATATGGGCTGTCCGGCGAGAAAGGTCATCAAAAAAGGGGCTGGCTGCGCCCTGATGAAAGAACCCGTTCTGGCAGCAAAGATCATTCGGAGTGTGGTAAAAGGAGCTTCGGTGCCGGTGACGGTCAAATTCCGCTCCGGCTGGAACCACCAGGCCATCACCGCCTGCGACTTTGCCAAAATGGCCGAGGATAACGGAGCCGCTGCAATCACTATTCACGCCCGGACTTGGAGCGACGGCTTCAGCGGCACAGCGGATTGGGGGATCATCCGCCAGGTCAAACAGGCTGTTTCCATCCCGGTTATCGGCAACGGCGACATCACCTCCCATGCCGATGGGGTACGGATGATGGAAGAAACCGGCTGCGACGGGGTAATGATCGGTCGGGCTGCCCTGGGGGCTCCATGGATTTTCTCCGCCGATGCGCCGGAAAACCCATCCCTTGCCTTCAGAATCGCGGCCCTCAACCGCCATCTTGCCCTCATCGCAAAACACCAGCCCGACACCCCGCCATCCCAGATCAAAAACCATGCGGGCCGGTATTTCAAAGGGGTGGTTGGCGGAGCGGAAATCAGACGACAGATCTTCAACCAGACATCCTATGCCGACCTGGTGGAAATCATTTCCTCTTTCTCCCGCGGGCTTCTTTGACACTATGTTTTCCTGCCTTTTTTAGCCTTTTCCCCATAAGAGGAACTTGTCAGATTCCGTCCTATGGCTCAAGCCCTACCAAACACCTGCCGGCTGTTACGCCAGACTATTTCAGGATCTATCCCAAGCTCACCCGGCTCCAGCCAATAAAACTTGACAAGCAGCTCAGTCCTTAATACTGTTAGTCAGACCTAAGAATATTCCACAATAACGAAAAGAGGCGCATCCCTGTTGCCTGACACGCTGCCCCGTTTTTCTTGATCCTGCACCCAGAGGATACCTCGCCCAAGCCCATGACAGCTCCGAAACGACTCAGCGCCAGCCTGGAAGACTATCTGGAAACCATCTTCCACATCATTGCCGAAAAACAGGTGGCCCGAGCCAAGGAGATCGCCAGCATCCTCAAGGTCAGCCGCTCCTCCGTTACCGAAGCCTTTCGCTCTCTGGCCCAGAAGGGATTGATTAATTATGCACCCTATGAAGTCATTACCCTAACTCCTGCCGGCCAGGAAATGGCCAAGGATGTCATCCTCCGCCATCGAGCGCTCAAGGATTTTTTTATCAAGGTTCTGGCTGTAGGGGAAAAAGTCGCGGAAGAAGGGGCCTGCAAGATTGAACATGCCGCCCCCAAGGAGATCATTGAACGGTTGACCCAGTTTGTCACCTTTATTGAACAATGCCCACGGGGGGGCAGCGATCTGATCTCAGGATTCAGCAAATACTGCCAGAGCGAAAAAACCGATCAGAAATGCAAGGAATGTATCGCCCACTGCCTGGAAAAATGATGGGCTCACAAAAATTGAAAAATGCCGCATATCCGTACCACAGCATCGGAGAATTACAGCGCAATAAGCGTTATAATCGCGGCTTTCTTTTGCAATTACAATAAAATACTATGGCAGGCCGGATTACAAGGACGCAAACATCAGGAGAGATACAGGCACATGGACGGCACATATACTGAAGGCTGGTTTACGCACACCAATCATGGACTTATCAGGATTTTCAACAAGGGAGGAGAGTGGGTCTACCAGTGTTACTCCCGAAACGGCCAGAAGGCGCTCTCAAAAGAGCGCCCACTGGATAGCTGGACATGGGCCTTGAGCGAGTCCGCACCCAAAGATTTTGACCAAGAATGAGTAAGCGATCGATAACAGGGAGGGACGGCATCTGCGCCCTCCCTGCAATCGCTTGCAGTTTTCAGGCAAAGTGTTGCGCCTGAAATTCATGTCTGATCACTGAGCAGACTGAAAACCGAATCCCTACGAGAGTTTCCCCAGGGCCTCGGCCAGCCGCTTCATTCCTTCTTCTATGGTGCTCATTGCCGTGGCAAAGGAGAAACGGACAAAAGCATCCGCCCCGAAAGCCGCACCCGGCACCGTGGCCAGCAGAGCCTCATCAAGCAGATAATCCGCCAGATCAACCGAGTTCGCCATTACCTTGCCCTTGAAGCTCCGGCCGAAGTAGACGGACATATTGGGAAACACGTAGAAAGCGCCCTTGGGCCGCACGCAGGTCACTCCGGGGATATTACCAAGAGCAGCCATGATGAAATCAAGACGCGGCACAAAAGCGTCCCGCATCATGGTTGGGAAATCCTGTGGGCCGCTTACTGCCGCCAGAGCCGCCTTCTGGGAAATGGAGGTCGGGTTGGAAGTGCTCTGGCTCTGAATCTTGTTCATTGCCGCGATAATATGCTTTGGCCCTGCGGTGTAACCGATGCGCCAGCCGGTCATGGCAAAGGACTTGGAGACACCGTTAAGCACCAGAGTCTGGGCGGCAAGACGTTTGTCCACATCCAAGATATGCGGCAGCTTGCCATCACCATAAACAATGGTGTCGTAGATATCGTCGGAAATAATCAACCATTTGTTAGCCAAGGCCAATTTGGCCACCGCTTCAAGAGCCTTGGCGGAAAACACGGCGCCGGTGGGATTGGAAGGGCTGTTCAGGATAATGGCCTTGGTTTTTGGCGTGGCATACCGGGTGAGCAACTCTTCACTCAGGTCAAAATCGTTTGCCTCGGAGAGCGGCACCTCCACCGGAGTGGCGCCTGCCAACAGAACGATGGGCGGGTATGAGACCCAGTACGGGGTCGGGATCAAGACCTCATCGCCCGGCCCGAACAGGGCCTGTGCCATGTTGTAAAGCCCATGCTTGCCGCCGCAGCATACCTGAATCTGATCGGGTTCATAACTCCAGCCCTTGTCCTGGGAAATTCTACCGGCTATGGCTTCCCGAAGCTCAGGAATACCGGGCACCGCAGTATAGCGGGTAAACCCTTCGTCTATCGCTTTTTTCCCGGCCGCGCACACATGGGGCGGGGTATCAAAATCCGGCTCACCCACGCTGAAATTAAGAATGTCAGCACCGGCCGCCTTCAGGGCCTTGGCCTTGGCGTTTACGGCAAGGGTGGGGGAAGGCTTGATCTGCTTGACTCGTTCCGCAAGAGTAATAATTTCCGCTTCCATTTTCTTTCCTTGTAATGGCGTTTGCAAAAAAGCTCCGGCAGTCACCGCCACGAAGCCAACCCAACATTTAGTACAAAACAGTCTTCAAGGTCAAGCCCTTGGCCGGAGCGGTTGCTCCGGCCCGACTCCGATCCCGGGCAGCAAGAATATCCTGAAAATCATGGGGCGTCAATCGTCCGCGCCCCACGGCAAAGAGAGTGCCGACAATATTGCGCACCATATGCCGGAGAAAACCATCGCCGGAGATGGTCAACCGATATACCTGCCCGACGTGACCATCTTCGGCAAGGCTGGCGGAAAAAATGGTCCGCACGGCGCCCTTCCCTCCAGTGATGGATAAATCGCGAGAGCCGACTGCCTCGAAGCTGCTGAAATCATGGGTTCCAACCAGTATCGGCAGACAGAGACGCACGGCAGCTCCGGCGAAAGGCGCCCGGACCTGAGCGGCATACAACCTCGCGCATGGCGGCATGATCTCCGTGGCGATAAAGGCATACTCATACACCTTGCCCGTGGCGTTATAGCGCGCATGAAAATCGTTGGCAACCTTTTCAGCACTAAGCACCCGAATAGACTCAGGCAGCATGCTGTTCAGCCCCTTAACCAATCCGGAAAGCGGGATAGCAGACTCTGTCTGAAAATTGGCAACCATCCCCTCGGCATGCACCCCGGCATCGGTTCGCCCAGCTCCGTGAAGAGTGACCGGAGCCCGGGTCAGCCGGACAATCGCCTCTTCCAAGAGCTGTTGGATGCTGAGCTGGCCTAGCTGCCTTTGCCAACCGGCATAACCTGACCCATCATAGGCCAGAACAAGCTTGATGTTTCGCACAGCGCACTACGGAAAAAGAGGAACGATTCTAAGTCCGGTATTCTCAGGAAAACCGCACATGAGATTCATGTTCTGCACGGCTTGCCCGGAGGCGCCCTTGACCACATTGTCTATGGCGGACAGGATGATAACCCGACCGGTGCGCGGATCGAACTTAGCACCGATATCGCAGTAATTGCTGCCCCGGAGATATTGGGTCGCCGGATACTGACCCGCTGGACAAACCCGGACAAATTCCTCGTCCCGATAAAAATCCTGATAAAGTTCCGTCAAAGCGGAAAACGATTTTCCTGCATGTGCGTAAATCGTGCTGAGAATACCTCGCGACATGGGCACCAGATGCGGGGTGAACGATACGGTCACCGGTTTCCCGCACAACCCGCCCAGCTCCTGCTCGATCTCAGGGGTGTGACGATGCTCGCCAACCTTGTATGCCTTGAAGCCATCGGCCACCTCACAGTAAAGCGCCCCTGTCTGCGCAGCCCGCCCT
>Ga0224510_10000118_pt1 | contig 68444 bp, 69 predicted proteins | sample SF_May12_sed_USG_FD_170161 | JGI IMG/M metagenome (GOLD analysis project Ga0224510, IMG submission 170161) | Sediment microbial communities from San Francisco Bay, California, United States - SF_May12_sed_USGS_4_1 | ecosystem: Environmental > Aquatic > Marine > Sediment | place: USA: California... | reverse complement strand
CTAGGCTTAATGAAATAGGAAGATAGTGAATGAGCAAGAAAGTTAAATTCGAATATGGGCAGACAGTTTCAGTCGTACAAGCTGCTCCAACTACCCATCGTCGAGAGCACTACGGTTCAGTTTGTGGGATACGGCAAGTTGATGGTCACAACTTTTACCTGGTAGAGTTTTCTGACGGTTTGGCAGAAGAGTTTTCCGAAGAGTTTCTAGCATCAGGTGAATGAAGATCTACCGTTGGCGATCACACCAATATGGAATGAAAATGTCGAGCTGAGCGCATTAGCGCTTCCTCACCACTCTCACGTCTAACGTCCCCAGATAGTGGCCTTCGATCGTAACCTCGTCGCCGTCTCGAAGCATGACCGGCCCCATCTGACAGAGCGCCGCATAGCTGGCACGGATCGTTCCGGTCCCATCGTCCACCGTAAAGTCTTGGATGCACTTCTCCAACTTGGTGTTGTTTCCGATGAAATGATGCAGTCGATAATCATTGACCGTGCCCTCCACCTGAACCACCTTCATCTTGTAGGCTTCGGGATAGGTCTCCAAGGAACTGATCTTGACCGGTTCGGCAGCCCAGGCTCCGGGTGCCAGGAGACTCAGTGCAATGATCAGAAGCCCAACTCGTCTTAGCACCGCTTTCGCGGATCTCTCTGCGTTGTGCATGCGTGGTTGTCTCATCCTTTTCCCTCCTATCTCTGTTGATCACTAAGGTGCGGGTCGAAGCGCTTGACCAGTCGCGGCACTATACGCATCCACGAGTGAGTACACTTGGATCACCCCAATGGATCGTTCGGCGCCGGTAAAGCTGAGATGACTGTTGTCCAAACCGTCGGGCACGATCATCGTGGTCTTCTGGAGATCGCGGCAGGCCCCCATCTTATCGATCAATCCTCCTACAGGCCTGATCTCCAAATCAGACTCGATCGTCCCCGACATGCAGATATCCGGTCGAATTGAATCCCCGAGCAATGCCGCGGCAATAGCGACGGCGAATATTCCGCCCGCGCTTGGCCCTTCCATTGGCGTAGGAATCAATAATCGAACAGACAGATATCTCGGATCGTACCCAATCGCCTTGGACGCGGCCGTCACAGCCGTCCACAACGAATGCACGGAAACGGGCATCATGTTCGAATCAGGAATCACCTCTGGCCCCTTCCCATCAGCCTTATAGCTCACGGTGAGATGCGCCATTAACCCAATCCATGACCCGGTGATGAAACCCGCCTTGGGCTGTGTGACACCCAGCACTGGAAATGACAGGGAGGCTTCTGAAAAAGGCATGGGCTTCCTGCCATAAATCTGCGAGGGAGGGTGAAGGGTGATCGTGCCTGACGCTAGTGGCCGCGCTGTAGCTGGTTGTGCAGGTCGCGATGGAGGAGAAATCTGAAGGGGGGAATAGGTCTTTGGTTCACCCAGTTGCCGACAGCCTGGATATTCACGATCGGTATACAGATCCGGCTGTCCAGGACGAGGACAGATCCAAGTTTCTGCCAAACTCATCTCGAGCGAACCATAGATTGATCCAAGACAGGTGAACAGGAAAAGAAGGGCATACAAGGATCGAGAGTGCTTACCTATCGAGGGCGCTGGGTGCATGCTGGCTTCTGCGAATGAGAGGCATCAAAAGCCTAGCTCTCGAAGCCACTTTCGTCAAAGCCACGGTATTTTATGAAGAATCGCAGGGCTCAACCGTTGAGCCTCATCCTGGCAACGCTTGATACCAGCCCTTGGCTTGAACCAGGGCTATCTTACTCTCAAAGAGGGTGCTGACGTGATCGTTGGTCAACAGCGAGGATTTCTGACCGTCGGCGAGAACCTTCCCTTCCTTCAAGAAAATCACGCGATCGATCTCCGGCGGTATTTCATGGAGATGGTGGGTGACGAGGAGAACTGTCTTACCTTTTGCAATCTGGGCCCGTAACAGATCGAGGTACTGAAAGCATGCCTTCGGATCAAGCCCGCTGGTTGGCTCATCAAACACCAGCACCGGTGGATCATGCACCAACGCTCTCGCCAACAAGAAGCGCCGCTGCTCGCCGGTTGAGAGATGGCCGAATCGTCGACTGGCCAAAGATTCGATACCTAACTCCCGTATCAGTTCATAGGCCCTCGTCAACTGGGTTTTGTTGAATTCTTGGTATTCGTACGTGTCATTGCTGGCATAGAAGCCAGATAGAATGACATTGAGCCCTTCGGCACAGATCAAGTAATCACGCTGGAGATCATGCGACACTATTCCAATCTGCTTCCGCACCTCCCAGACATTCCAGCGTTCATCACCGAAAAGCGCCATCCACGTTTCGTCTTTCGGCATTGCATGGACTTCACCTGAAAGCAATTTCAGCAGCGTCGATTTCCCCGACCCATTGGGTCCCAACACAACAGCATGTTCACCCTCTCGAAGCCTGAACGACACGTCAGAGAACACACAGGTGTCGCCTCGATAGACCGTGGCATGTTGGATATCGATAATTGAGGGAGCGTCAGTTGGCGGAGCTGGCTCTTGTGTCCGTGGGTCAACTCGGCCCATGATCGGCTGCCTCGTGCGGCGAGCCTGTTCAAGACCAGCCCGAGCCAACGCGTCAACTCGTTCATTCTCCGGATGTCCGTTGTGCCCTCTGACCCAATGCCATTCCAGGTTATGACTCGAAGCCAGATGATCAAGCCGTCGCCACAAATCTTCATTCTTGACCGGTTCTTTTCCGGCTGTTTTCCACCCGCGGCGCTTCCAACTGTGGATCCACTCACTGATGCCCTTCTGAACATACTGTGAGTCGGTGTAGACACGAGCAGTTACCGGCTGGGTGAACGACTGCAACGCCTCAATCACGGCGAGTAATTCCATCCGATTGTTCGTTGTCGACGGCTCACCGCCACAGAGTTCGGTTTCACTGTCACCGTTTCGCAGCAAGACTCCCCATCCACCTGGTCCAGGATTTCCGCTGCAGGCGCCATCCGTATAGATCTCCACCATTCCGTGTATTCCTCGGTACCTTCGGCAAGGCAAAAGCAGTCTTGCCTGCTCCGTCAATTGTTTGGAACATATCAGTTTGCCTATGGAGCAAACTAGGGGTTGGCCAATAACTTCAGGATGCGCTTCGCAAGATATTCATTGATCTCGGCATGTCGTGGAACCGGCTGAGACATGTTTGTGGTGGGATTGTAATACCAGTCGTGCTTTCCTCCATGGCGAACCAACTGACAGCCACTGGCTTCGAGTTGCCGAATCAGATCCCTTCGCTTCACCTGAGCGTCAGTTCGGCGAGTTTTCGGACTCCAGGGATTTCTCCGCTGGTGAGGTCTTGATAAAGATCCCGGAGATGCGACTGCAACTCTTCGAGAGACTGCCCCTGTGTCCAATAATCCGGATAGTCCTGCAGATAGCCGAGCCACTGCCCTTTGTCCTGCCAATAGATATAGTGAGTCGATTCCATACGAGCTATTATAGCGACGATCTTCTGGCTTGCAAAGAGACCAAAGATTCAAGCTCCCACGGCGCACTTGTCATGGTTCACCCGAGAATGGCTTTATCCGGTCGCGTGACTCGATCGGACCACTTGGGTACAATGGAGCGTTAATCGCACCGAGCCTTGTGGAGCGAGACACACCCTGCGTACACTTCTGCTGATCGGCACAGGCGGGTTCATCGGGTCGATTCTTCGCTACCTATTGAGCGGTTATGCTCAACATCTCAGCAAGAGTATCCAGTTTCCCTTCGGCACCCTGGCCGTCAATATTGTGGGCTGTGCGTTGGTCGGATTCCTGGCTGAGCTTGCTGATCATCGAGGCGTCATATCCGGTGAACACAGAGCCTTTCTTATGGTGGGGTTATTGGGGGGATTCACGACTTTTTCTGCATTCGGCAACGAGACCATGAACCTCCTACGCGACGGAGAACTCTGGTTGGCCTGCGGCAATGTCGTCGGCCATGCTGTTCTTGGCCTGGCCGCTGTGTGGGTCGGCTACTCCACCGCCTATTTGCTCTGGAAATAATTGATGCGTATCGAACAGGGATGTCTACTTCGGATCTTTGTTGGTGAGCGAGATAAGCAGGATGGACGACCACTCTATGAATGGATCGTCATTCAGGCCCATGCTCGGAAGATGGCTGGAGCCACCGTCTACCGTGGGTTGATGGGATTCGGAGCCCAAACCCGCGTGATCCATACCTTCAAGATCGAGCGTCTAGCTGAAGACCTCCCAGTCACAATTGAAATTGTCGATTTACGGGACAAGGTGGAAGCGTTTCTCACCTGGATCGAACAACAGATCAACTCAGGCCTTATTGCAACCGTCCAGCCGGTTGAGATTCACACTTCGGAAAGCCGCACGAAATTATCGTAGACGTTACTGAAACCAACGGGCTAATTGCTGGGCCGCTTGACCGAACCAGCAATCTTTGGAGTTTTTGTTTCCACGTCGGCATTCTGTGCACGATGCAGTAACGCATGGTCCATGAGCACCAGCGCCATCATGGCTTCGGCAATTGGTGTGGCACGGATGCCGACACAGGGATCGTGGCGGCCATTGGTTTCGACCATGACCGGGTTGCCCTTCTTGTCGATGGATTTGCGTGGGATACGAATGCTCGATGTCGGCTTGATGCCGATGGTGACGACGATATCTTGCCCCGTTGAAATGCCGCCGAGAATGCCACCGGCGTTGTTAGAGAGAAAGCCTTCTGGCGTCAGTTCGTCGCCATGTTCGGATCCGCGCTGAGTCACCGAGGTGAAACCTGCCCCAATCTCAACCGCCTTCACCGCATTGATGCTCATCATAGCTCCGGCTAAATCGGCATCCAGTTTTGCATAGACCGGGGCGCCCCACCCGACCGGCACATGCTTAGCTACAGTCGCGATTTTGGCCCCGACTGAATCCCCAGCCTTCCGCAGTTCGTCCATGAAGGATTCGAGCTTGGGGACGACATCGGGATCAGCGGAGAAAAATGGATTCTGCCCCACCGCCTCCCAAGTCTTGAATGGCAACTCATGCGGCCCGAGCTGGCTCAGATATCCCCGAATCACCACACCGTATTGTTCTCTGAGCCACTTTCTCGCGATGGCGGCCGCCGCAACTCGAACCGCTGTTTCTCGAGCCGATGCGCGTCCCCCGCCTCGATGGTCGCGGATACCGTACTTCTGCCAGTAGGTATAGTCGGCATGCCCGGGCCGGAAGGTATCGATCAAGTTTCCATAATCCCGGCTGCGTTGGTCCTCATTCCGGATCAGCAGCGCGATCGGCGTACCCGTGGTCTTCCCTTCAAATACTCCGGAGAGAATTTCAACCTTGTCCGATTCCTGCCGCTGCGTGACGTGGCGAGACGTGCCAGGCTTGCGTCGGTCCAAATCTTTCTGAATGTCTTGAGCGGACAACTCCAGTCCTGGAGGGCACCCATCGACGACACCTCCAATAGCCGGACCATGGCTCTCGCCAAACGAGGTGAGGGTCAGTATGCGTCCGAGCGTGTTGGCAGTCATAGCAAGCTACTGCACGAGATCCAGCTTGATACGCAACTCTTTCAGTTGGTCGGAACCGACGGTAGACGGCGCATCGGTGAGCGGACATTGTGCCTTCTGGGTCTTGGGGAACGCAATCACGTCACGGATCGAATCGGCGTTGCCGAGGAGCATCACCAACCGATCCAACCCAAATGCGATGCCGCCGTGCGGCGGCGCACCGTACTCAAGAGCCTCGAGCAAGAACCCAAACTTAACCGCGGCTTCTTCTTTGCCGATCCCAAGCAGATCAAAGACTTTACTCTGCACATCTCGTCGGTGGATACGGATGCTCCCACCGCCGATCTCGCTCCCATTCAACACCATGTCGTACGCCTTGGCTCTCACCTTCAGCGGATCGGACTCGAACAGCGCGACATCGTCATCGACGGGAGCCGTGAAGGGATGGTGCATGGCCACGTACCGCTTCTGTTCCTGGTCGTAATCCAGCATCGGGAAATCAATGACCCACAGAGGCCGCCAGGCAGTCTTGTCGATCAGACTCAACTCTTCACCCAGCAGAAGTCTGATCCGGCCGAGCACATCGTGAACGACCGAAGCTTTGTCCGCGCCGAACAACACCAGGTCACCCGGTTTCGCTTCTGGCAACGCAGTAGCAAACGCTTGGGCATCGAGGAATTTTGCGATCACCGATTCGAGCTGGCCCCCCGGCGTAATCTTCAGCCATGCGAGCCCTTTTGCACCGAAACTCTTCGCCGTTTCTCCCAGAGCATCGATTCGCGTTCGCGACAGTGTCGCTCCGCCCTTTACGATCAATGCCTTGACGATACCTCCCTTCGTCGCCGCATCATTGAAGACCTTGAACTGGCTCATCGCGCCGAACGCCGTCACATCATAGAGCGGCATATCGAACCGAAGGTCCGGCTTGTCGGAACCATACCGGCCTATCGCCTCATCGTAGCTCAACCGAAGAAAGGGCATGGGAAGTTGAACACCACCGACCTTTTTGAAGATGGTGACGATCATGCGCTCCATGAGATCCATGATCTGCTCACGATCGACGAACGACATTTCCAAATCAATCTGGGTAAACTCCGGTTGCCGGTCGTTGCGAAGATCCTCGTCGCGGAAGCAACGCGCGATCTGATAATAGCGATCCACCCCGCTCACCATCAGCACTTGCTTGAACAACTGTGGCGACTGGGGCAGCGCAAAAAACTGTCCAGGATTGACCCGGCTGGGTACCAAATAATCCCTGGCACCCTCCGGTGTGCTCTTCGTCAAGATCGGCGTCTCCACCTCTAAGAAGCCCTCTGCGTTCACAAAATCTCTCGCAGCCTGCATAATGCCATGCCGGAGGCTCAAGAGCTCCTGCATCCTAGGCCGGCGCAGGTCCAAGAAGCGATATTTCAAGCGGATCGCTTCCGTGACTTCGGCGTCGTCCTCGATCAAAAAAGGCGGTGTCTTGGCTTCGTTCAAGACTTCCACCTCATCAACGAAGACCTCGATCTCCCCAGTTGAAAGATCTGGATTCTTCGACTCCTCCGGTCTTGCCATGACCTGTCCTGTCACAGAGACGACACATTCACTCCTGAGCGCATGGGCTGCCTGATGGCACCGAAGATTGCGCTCGGCATTGAACACGACTTGTGTGATCCCCGTCCGATCGCGGAGATCGATAAAGATGACCATCCCATGGTCGCGCCGACGCTGAACCCAGCCGTTCAGCACCACGGTCTGCCCTACCTGTTGCTTCTTCAACTCGCCGCAGCGATGTGTGCGGATTTTCATGCCGTTCTCGCTTTCTTTCCAACATTCTTCTTAGCTCTAAGCGGTCTGGCCCAACCCTCGCGCCTGACCAGCCGCTTGGGACCAGCCATCGGCTCTTCTCCCTGTTCGACCGCAGTCACGCGTTGTTCAACCAATGCGCGCAAAGCATTGGCCTCTCGATCGGTGAGGAATCGAAACTCGCCGGGCTCCAAATTGCCAAGCGCGAGTGGCCCCATCCGGACGCGCATCAGCTTGATCACCATATGCCCCACAGATTCCAACATGCGCTTCACTTGATGTTTGCGGCCTTCCCGAATCGTGATCTCCAGCCAGGAGTTTGCCTCAGCTCTCTTTATCTTCTTCACGACCGCCGGGCTCGTCATGCCATCCTCAAGTTTGACTCCACGTTGCAGTTGGCCGATCTCGGAATCTGTCAGCACGCCTTTGACTTTTATTAGATAGGTCTTGGACACATGATAGCGCGGATGCAGAAGGGCCTGCGCCAACTCACCGTTATTGGTGAGCAGCATCAGTCCTTCACTATCAAAGTCCAACCGACCAACCGGAAACACCCGCACGGAGACGCCATGAAGAAAGTCCTTCACGGTGTCTCTTCCTCCGGGATCGTCCAACGTCGACATCACGTTCTTGGGTTTGTTCAGCATCAGATACACAAACGGTTGTGCCGAGTTCAGATGCTTCCCGTCCACTTTCACGTGATCGCGGTCGGGCTCAACCTTCGTCCCAAGTTCGGTGACCACCTTGCCATTCACCGTGACACGACCGGTCGCAATCAATGTCTCGGCTTTGCGGCGGGACGAGAGCCCGGTACTTGCAATGAGTTTTTGGAGTCGAACTGCCATCGGTTCTCTCTTCCCCTCTCAAAACAAGAGGTAGCCCTGCTGGCTCTCGCTGCGGACTAGGCGATCACAAGAGACGGTGAGACTGCTTTCAGCCTTCCCTATTCCCATTCAATCGTACTGGGTGGTTTAGAGCTGATGTCGTATACGACCCGATTCACGCCTTTTACTTCATTGATGATGCGGTTCGACATGCGACCCAGCACGTCATTTGGAATCCTGGCCCAATCCGCCGTCATGCCATCCACGCTCGTGACGGCACGAATCGCAATCACATGTTCGTAGGTCCGCTGATCGCCCATTACCCCAACGGTCCTAATCGGCAACAACACCGCAAAGGCTTGCCAGATCTCGCGATAGAGGCCTGCGGCTCGGATCTCCTGATCGACGATCGCTTCCGCTGCGCGCAAGATCGCCAACCGTTCCGCAGTCACGGACCCTAACACGCGAATCGCTAAGCCTGGCCCTGGGAACGGTTGTCGCCAGATAATTTCGTCCGGCAATCCCAGCTCTTTGCCCAACACCCGGACTTCATCCTTAAATAACTCCCGAAGCGGTTCAATCAGCTTGAGTTTCATACGAGCCGGCAATCCCCCAACATTATGGTGTGTCTTGATCGTTGCGGACGGCCCCTTAAAACTCACACTCTCGATCACATCAGGATAGAGCGTACCTTGCACGAGATACTTGGTGCCTTTGAGCTTCTTTGATTCCGCTTCGAATTGCTTGATGAACTGCCTACCGATGATCTTCCGTTTTCGCTCCGGGTCCGTCACATTTTTGAGACCAGCCAGAAATTGCTTCGTGCCGTCCATAATCCGTAGATTCAGATGCAGCTGCGAGGCGAAGGTCTTTTGGACTTGTTCCCGTTCCCCTGCCCGTAAAACTCCGTTATCGACAAAAATACACGTCAGTTGGTCGCCGATCGCCCGGTGCGTGAGCGCCGCTGCCACCGATGAATCCACTCCACCGCTTAATGCACAAATCACCCGCTCCTTCCCGACCTGTTGGCGAATCTGTGTGACCGCCGTCTCGACATAAGACTGCATGGTCCAGGTCGGTTTGCAGCCGCAAATCTCATACACGAAGTTGCGGAGGATCTGCGTCCCTTCCGGCGTATGTGCCACTTCGGGATGGAACTGCAAGCAATAGATGCGGCGCTTATGATCGTCGCGCTTCATTGCCGCGACAGGCGAGTTGCTCGTGTGGGCGATCGATCGAAACCCTTGCGGCATCCGCTCGATGCGATCTCCGTGCGACATCCACACCGCCGTCTTCTTTTCAGCGCCGACACCTTTAAAAAGATCGCTCTCATCGTCGATCATGAGATCGGCGCGGCCATACTCCCGATGCGACGACTTGCCGACTTCTCCGCCGGAGAGATGCGTGACGAGCTGCATGCCGTAGCAGATGCCGAGGATCGGAATCTGTTGATCAAAGAGCTCCTTCGCGATGACCGGCGCTTTCTTCTCGTAAACGCTGGAGGGTCCGCCGGACAGCACAATCCCCTTCGGCCGATAGGCCAGAATGGTGGCCAGCGGGACGGTACAAGGGAAAATTTGAGAATAGACTTGGGCTTCGCGGATGCGTCGAGCGATCAGCTGCGTATACTGTGAGCCGAAATCGAGGACGAGAATTCTATCGTGCCAGAGTTCCATCGCAGCGTGAAAAGTAAAACGTTAGAGGTTAGATGAGAGCGATCGACGAAACGCTTCTAGGAAAAACATTTCACATTTTACCTTTCACGTACCTATTCCCAATCCATCCGGTAGTTTGGTGCCTCTTTGGTAATGATCACGTCATGCACGTGGCTTTCACGGAGACCGGCCACGGATTGTCTGATGAACGTGGCCTTCCGTTGCAGATCAGCAATCGTTTTACAACCGCAGTAGCCCATCCCCGACTTGACGCCGCCGACCAACTGGTACACGACCGCTGCCAACGGGCCTTTATAGGGAACGCGTCCCTCTATCCCTTCCGGAACAAGCTTCTGCGCCGACCGGCCTGCCTGTCCGTATCGATCTCCGCCACCCCGCTCCATTGCCCCGATAGAACCCATGCCGCGATACACTTTGTAAGTTCTCGCTTGATAGAGGACCGTCTCGCCGGGAGATTCTTCGGATCCGGCAAAGAGCCCGCCGAGCATGACGGACGAGGCCCCGGCAGCCAGGGCCTTTGTGATGTCGCCAGAAAACTTGATGCCTCCATCGGCAATGATCGGGACTCCGCTTCTATTCAAAACCTTGGCGCAATCTGCGATGGCGGTCAACTGTGGCATCCCGGCGCCCGACACGATGCGCGTCGTACAGATCGATCCCGGTCCGACCCCAACCTTCACCGCATCGACTCCAACTTTGAGCAGGTCTTTCGCTGCCTCGGCCGTGCCGATATTTCCCGCCACCAGCTCAAGATCCGGATACAGCTTCTTGATCATCCTTGCAGTATCCAGTACGGCCTGCGAATGCCCGTGCGCCGTGTCGATCACCACCAGATCCACACCGGATTTTTTCAGCAGAGTCACTCGCTCTTCCGTATCCCGCCCTACTCCGACCGCGGCGCCCACCCGTAACCGCCCATGACCATCCTTACAGGCGTTGGGATACTTGATACGTTTTTCAATATCCTTGATGGTAATGAGGCCTTTCAGCTCATATTGTTTGTTCACGACGGGCAGCTTTTCAATTCGATGTTCATGGAGAATTTCTCGCGCCTTCTCCAGACTGGTGCCCTCCGGCGCCGTCACCAACCGTTCCCGCTTCATGACTTGTGAAACCTTCAGGTCCATCCGGCTTTCGAATCGGAGATCCCGATTGGTGAGGATCCCGACCAGCTGGCGCCCCTTGGTGACAGGAATGCCGGAGATCCGATACTTCGCCATCAGCTGGTGGGCATCGCGAATTGTTTCATCCGGCGAAATCGTCACCGGATCCAGAATCATTCCGCTCTCCGATTTCTTGACCTTATCCACTTCGATCGCTTGATCGGCCGGAGACAGCACCCGATGAATGATGCCCATCCCACCTTCGCGCGCCATGGCGATCGCCAGTCGAGCTTCTGTCACGGTATCCATCGCGGCACTGACGAGCGGAATATTGATCCGGATATTGCGCGACAGCTGAGTGCCGGTTTCAACATCGTTGGGCAGAATCTGAGACTTGGCCGGCATGAGGACCACATCGTCGTAGGTCAATCCCAGTCGCGGTTCTTTATCAAGCATCGTTCCCTCTTCAGACTTTCTGGGTTCGTTGCGCCTTCTCCAACTCAGCCAGCTCCTCGGCCTCATCCTGCAACCGCTCACTGCCCTCTTCCGCAGGCATGAACTGCTGCACGCGCGTGTTGCCGCTGTCGACGACAAAGACACTCCCCTTCGCATCGACCGCAATCCCATAGGGAAAATTGAATTGCCCGTCACCGTTTCCGAACCCGCCCCATTGCGTGATGAAATTCCCCTCACGGTCGAATTTTTCGATGCGGTGATTGCCCGTATCTGTCACGTACACGTCGCCGGCCCCATCGACGGTAATTCCCCAAGGGGAGCGCAACTGACCGGCTTCCTGTGCCAACGGACTGCTGGCATGCCCGGCAGCTGGACTGCCTCCCCACTTCGTCAACAACTGCGGCAACACATTGGTACTGGTGTCGAATTTCTGGATGCGATGGTTCCCCATGTCGACGACGTAGACCGATCCATCCTCCTGATCGACGGCCACGCCGCGCGGAAAATAGAACTGCCCATCGCCATTCCCAAAGCTGCCCCAGGCCATGATGAACTCGCCCGTCATGTCGAACTTTTGTACACGGAAATTTGCGCTGTCGACGACATAGAGGTAGCCACGTACACGGTCGACCGCGATCCCCCACGGGGCATTAAACTGCCCCTCGCCGTTCCCACGCGAGCCGAATTTCATCAGATATCCACCAAGCTTGCCATCGAACTTTTGCACGCGATGATTGTTCGTGTCGACCACCCAGACATCGCCTTTCCCGTCGCAGGCCATCCCAGTCGGATTGTGAAAGTTGGCGTTCGCCGACCCGAAGTTCCCCCAGAGGATAATGAAGTTTCCAGCGTTATCGAACTTCTGAATGCGATTGTTGCCGTTGTCGACGACAAACAGCGATCCCTGCTGATCCACGGCGAGTCCATACATGGGTGCCATGAATTCGCCGCCATGTAACAGCGACGCGCCACGACCCGGCTTCCCCCATTTCGCCACACACAGATATCCGGACGTATTGACCAGAATGGTCGCGGTCGCTGGTGTCGAGACATTATTGCCGACATCCTTAAACCACACGTAAATCGTTTTTTGCCCGTCCGTAGGGGACAGTATAAAGGGAATGGTCGCCCCAAACTTGATGGCCGGTGTCACCTCGACCCACCCCGGAGTACCGGCCATGGGAGTCAATGGGCTTTCCGAAATGAAATAGGCGCCGACCCCCGTGTCTAAATCGGTGGCTGAGATCGTCACGACGATATCCGGTGAGTTCGTCATGAACGCTCCGTGGTTGATCACCGCATACGGATTCTGCGGTGCCGTGATATCAATCAGGACAGGCGTCGCCGTCACTTCTTCCGATAAGCCGCTTTCCGCCCCATCTTCGAATGACGCCGTCACCGCATAAAAATAAGGGGTATCGTTCGTAAGACCTTCGTGCGTATAGGGATTCGTCACGCCTTCGATCTTGGTCGCTCCTTGTATCGTGAGATGAGGAGAGGTACTGAAATAGAGGTTGTAGGCTTGGGCGCCCGGCACTTCCATCCAGCTCAGGAAAACCTCCGTATCGCCGGCCTTCACCGCAAGACTGCGGGGTGGCTGTATTGATCCGACCTCCTCTACCTGCGTCGGCTGCTCTTTACCACGATTCATTTCTTCTTCAGTCGGTATGTACTTGAGCACGCGGTTATTGCCGCTATCGACGACGAAGACGCACCCTTCCTTATCCACTGCGATCCCATAGGGGAAATTGAGCTGCCCCTCGGTTTTCCCTCGATTGCCGAACGAGCAGAGAAAGGTTCCGTTGCCGTCGAACTTCTGAATTCGGTGATTTCCACTATCGACGACATAGACGTTCCCGAGTGCATCGCACGCGATGCCCCACGGCGACTTGAACTGTCCAGGTCCATTTCCCTCGCGACCCCATTTCGTCAAAAAGCTGCCGCGGGTATCGAACTTTTGAATACGGTTATTGCTCTCATCGGCGACATAGATATTGCCGACGAAATCCACCGCCACACCGCGGGGGAAAAAGAATGCCCCGTCGAAGCTGCCGTCGCGTCCCCATTTCAACAGCGGTTGGCCATCGGCTTGGAACTTTTGAATGCGCGAGTTGCTGGTATCAGACACATAGACATTCCCGTCTTGATCCGTCGTGAGTCCCCACGGCACGTCGAAGCGGCCCATATCGGCACCGCGCCAGGCAAACCCAAACTTGCCCCAGGCCTTCTGCACATTGCCTTCCAAATCGAACTTTTGCACACGGTTATTTCCGCTATCAGCCACATACACAACATCGTCCGGTCCAACCGCCAGCCCTCGTGGATAATAGAACTGCCCTTCCTGGGAACTGGGCTCACCCCCCCATCGAGCCAAAAACGTTCCGGTCTTGTCGAATTTTTGGATCGAATGGTTGTCGGTATCGGCCACGTAGATATTGCCGTCCTTGTCGAGCGCAACCCCCGTGGGGGAGCTGAGCTCACCATCCTCCACACCTTCCCGACCAATCACCATCGAGAGGAGATACGGCGACGGAATTGCCATCACTTCTTGCGATTCAGGACTTTCTCCCTTCGAGGTCACCACAGTGACCACATAGTGATAACAGGTCCCATTCGCAAGGTCGTCGTGAACGTAAGGACTGGTCGGACCTTCGATACAGCTGGCCTTCTCTTTTTTCACACCGATGACACTCTTGAAATCGTCGGAGCTGGCAATCGGACGGGTCAGCTCGGAAAACTTGATCTGTACGCCCTTCGTCGTCTGAAAATAGAGGTTGTAATACATGGCATCCGGAACCGAATCCCATGTAATCGTAATACGTCCGTTGCCGGGTTTGGCCTGAACATTCTGGGGAGGAGACGGAAGTTCTTCCTCCTCCGCTACCGAATCCCCACCACCCCATTCATCATGAAGACCTTGAACGAAGAGACGGAACCGATCGGCGTAGCGGATGTCATCAAAGAGCCAGTCTTTCATCACGGTGTTGCCTCGATTTGCTTATGGGAACGGTTCAGAAACAGTGGATCTTTCAATCGCTTAGACTTGGGTTGAACACTCTAACAAAGCGACGGAAATGGAGTCAAGGTAACGATCAATGATGTGGTCGAACGAGAGAATAAATTACCCTCTATGGTATCCATGGTCGAATCGATTACAATATCCAGATACGACCGCACCAGAAGTCCTGTTTCGGTTAGGGAATCTCTACGGACCTCTTGTGGCTGTTAGGCAAAGACCGCTCATCGTCAAGGGAATGATCTACTATCGATTTTACCCTTAAGATCACGTATCACTTGCTACAAATAAAGGTAACCGACCTATGAAAATGTTTCAGGTCAGACAGACCATCACATACGATTTGACACTGGCTGCGGGAACGGAGCAGGAGGCGATCTTGAAGGCGAAAGGTATTCCGTTGGCTCAATGGACCGCTGAAACCGACGAGATCACAGCTGAGATGATCGACGAGACAGACGAGATCGACGACTATTGATCCGGCAACCCGCAGTGGATCTTCAAATGGAGAATACACGATGCCCCTTGCTCACACCGTTCTAACTTCACTTCTCTGTCTATTTCTGATGCTACCCGTGATGACGGATGCGGAGGCCGCGGGAGACAAAGGCCAGAACATGGGCCAAGTGAAGCCGCCCTTGGACAAGAAATTGGACAAAAAGACCGAGGAGCGAGGTCGGTATCTCATCAAGATTGCCGGCTGCAACGACTGCCATACTACCAGCTATGCAGAAGCGGCTGGAAAGATACCTGAGCAAGACTGGCTCAAAGGAGACTCGATCGGTTGGCGTGGTCCCTGGGGAACAACGTACGCAAGCAATTTACGGCTCTATATGCAAAATCTCTCGGAAGGCCAGTGGATCCAGGTATCACGCGCCGTCGAGTTTCGCCCTCCAATGCCCTGGTTCGTCCTGCGCGAAATGACGGATGAAGACTTGCGAGCGATCTATCGATTCATCCGACATCTTGGACCAGCCGGCGAACCGGCACCCACCTACCTCCCACCGGATCAGGAACCGCCCAAGCCCTACATTCTGTTTCCATCCAGTGGGGAGGCGTCGAAGTAAATCACCTCCTCACTCGTAGCGCTTGGGACAAGACGCCTCCACTCTTAAGGCAAAACCCAAGCCCAAGGCACCGGCACATACACATCGTACCGGTGCATCAACTGGCAATCAGAGTATAGGAACAGAAAACTGAACGGATCCCCTTTCTCCTTCGTTCCCTACTGACTTTTCTTGTAGACGACTATTCCACCAAGGAGAATCGCGAGCATGACGCCTGCGAATATTATGAAAGTAGTATCCATCTGCTACTCCTTTCGCCTTTCGTTCGTATCATGAATGCGGACGTTGCGTTCCTCCCCGCAATATTCTCACGCACATGACCTCACACAGTATAAACATCTTCCCTCCCTCAGACCCTTCTACTCCTGATAAACCTGACAACACCGCTGCGGGCAACTGTTCCCACAAGAGGAACGTTGCCCGCGCGAGGCGCTTAGGACGCCAGGTAGATCTCATTTGTGCTGATAGGGACCCGATCGAGGAATGGGATTACGAGCGCTTCGCCAGGAGCAATGGAATCCGATTACTAGCAAACGAATTCGCAGGCCAACCACTGTCTCCACCAGACTCGTCGTTATAAATTGAGCCCCTACGCGGGAACGGGACAGCCGATGGAGAACCGGCTAGCGTGACTGGTGAGACGCCCGCCCATAACTCGGCGGGCCGCTGTGATCCGGTGGACTAAGATCTTCCATCTTCACCTCCTCCTTGATTCGGAATCATTTGGAGAATCGTGCAGACAGTGAGCTATTGTTTCTCTCTATACCTCTTCAATCCTGCCTGTCAACTGGGAAAATTCAAATTTCTTCCGGATATTTGAGCAAGCATAAGCTATGCCATCGCTATCCGAAAGGACAACAATTGATACAGGTGATACAGGATACAAGATCAGACTTCTCTACTATTTTTCCTGTGAGTTGGCAGGCCTGCAGAATGCTACCGCTGCACACGGAGGATGGGTCCAAGGGTCAGCCATTTCGTCGGACCCAGGGCAGCTCTATGGGGGAGATGAGCCACGTACCAGAACACAATGTCTTGCTCTTGGACACCTTGATTGTCTTCGTCATACCCAAGTTGGCCGCGTGCTCCAAAGCTCCATGGCACATCCTCGCTCACGTTGGCGCGACGGATGGCCACATCGAAATCAGCAAACTTGTCCCGCTCGCCATCGTCCTTTAATGGATCGTACCCTGTACCGGGGATCACCCAGACCCCGTGGCCGTTCAGTTGATCACGAATCAACCACGTCTTGTTGAGCACAGGAATCTTGACATCATTTCGCTCATTCGTGTACTTCCTCCACCCTGGACCCCATCCATAATCTGCCCCGCCGTCTTCATGTACAAAGACTTGGTCCATTCCATTCCCGTTAATATCAAAGTCGAAACGCCAATAGGGATGGTGATCATGGTCGGTATTGCACGATAGGCCTCGGCTATGCAGCACGGGACGGATTTCCCCATCTTCCGAGAGATGCCATGATTGATACAGATGATATTCGCCAATTCGCGCATAGATGCCCACCTCGAGCCACTTCGCGGTATTCTGGGTTGAGCTTTCTATGCAGACCTTTTGATCACCGCAATTCAGGATCGGAACCAGATCCTGCCACCGCAGCCGGTCTTGAAATGGTCCACATCGCCCGCTATCAGCACGCGAGCCGAACCACGTAAACGGATTCCACCAGACCCGCTCCTTGACGTACTTCACACGAACCACCGGCATACTGGCCTTGGCGAGTATCAGCTCATCGGCGTACTTCACGTTTCGCAGTGCGAGCCCTGTGTTGTCCCGAACCTCCCAGTCGAAACTCCACGGCCCCCAGGTCACGTGTTCGGACTGTGTCTCGGCGAAAGCCGTTCCCAACCAGGAAAACATGCAGAGCAGCAAGACACCGATAGAACAGATTCTCTTCATCACCCTCCTCTCACGAACGAGGCGGCTCTTCACCGGCCTCGAGAACTTTATCTTCCGTGAGGTCAATAACCGCCCAAAATTTGGGATCACCGCCCTGTCCCTCTGAAAACGTAATCCATATCGTCCGATGGCCGTAGCCCGGATCATTTCGAAAGAATCCCTGATCAGGCTGCATCAGAAGTCCGTGCCCTTGTAGTTGGTCGACTTTACCGACCAGACGAGGGTCCGCTTTGGCTAATTCGATTCCCCGTTGCACATCTTGTTGACCTTCCGGTGGCTGATACCCGTCACGCCGATCGACACTAAGAACACCTGATTTCTTCACACGGACTTCGACAGCCACATTCTGACTGTAGCTGTAATAAACAAGGCGAACCAGGCCGGTGGTCTGCCGACAACAGCCAAATGTAATTTTGCCATCCGGTGGAATCCGGTCGGCGTCGATGAAGGCCCAACGGCTCCCAAGCTGCGGAATGACGCCTCGGTCGTTCTCGGCCACCGTTCGGAAGGTCGCCACCTCGTCGGCAGTCAGCACGACCGATTCATTGACAGCCCGCTTCACGGCTGTCTCTCCAGAAACACCAACCATTTTCGGTTTGTGGTGCCCAGCGGTCTCTTCACCGGTAAACTGAAGACTGTGAGGAGAAGGAACCTCCTCAGGCAACTTGGCCTTCTGCGCTGCGGTTTCCGGATCCTCAGGTCCAAAGGGGCCACGTGAGCCGGCATCCAGCGTGCACCCGCTCCCAATCCCCACAACCATGCAGAGAACGAACGCCTGTCGCATCGATCGGTCTTTCACACCCTCACACCGCCAATTTCCCGGCAATTCCGATCGCAAGCCTCGAAACACGCGCGGCAGCCTTAATGACCGCGGCGCGTTTCTTACGAGATGCCGCGTCGAGAACCGCCTCTCTCATCAAATCTTTGTAGGTTTTGATTTCGTCCGTGCTGAACGGGACGACCTGGGCAATCGTCTCATTATTGAAGGTATTGGCCAGCTGCACGTAGAGATTGGAAATCTCTGCCGCATAGATTCCGCGCCGAAGGGGGTCGTTTTTGTAGGTCTCGAACTTTTTTCGCAGCGCCGCGACTGCTTCCAAGAGCGCCTTTTGACGGACTCTGGTTTCATCAGTCTTCCCGACCGCAAATTCCACGGCACCGAGCCGATCGACCAAACCATTCGCTTCTTCACGAGCATGGTCTACCTGAACAGACAAATCGCTGATCTCCTGATGCGCGCTCTCGGCAGTCTCCATCAACTGTTTGATCAGGCTGTCGTTGTCTTCCAGAAAACCCACGACCCCCGCGATACTGGTTTCCATGGTGGTGCTTCCTCCTATTGCCCGTCTTCTTTCTTCAGGTTATCCAGAAGGTTCACCAAGTCGGATGTCAACGTCTGGGCGCGTTGCAACGCGTGCACGCGCACGATACGCGCGCCCACGACTTCTTCTAACGCATCATTGACGGTTCGTGAGTGGTTGACAATCTCCATGATACGATCCGACTGTCCTGGAGCCTGTTCGATCAACGCGGACACAAACTCAGGGTCGACCGACGCGAGAGCGGATTTGTCAGCATAGCGCCTCAATTGGGCATGGAGCGCCGCCGTCTTTTTCCAGGAGTCGTTCAAGGCATTTGCGGCATCGCGCAGACCGCAGAAATCGTCTTCAAATTGATCCCACACGGCCTTTTCCAATCCTTGGTAATCAGCCAGATAGATCTGACTGACGAGATAGGCCGCAGCATAGGCGGCCTCGCCTTTTTTGCTCGCAACATTGCGATAGGACGAGAGGACGAATTGGTGCTTCGTCTCGTGTGTCCGCAGCGACTTGAAGGCTTCGTGCAAATCGTTCCGGGCCTTTTCTAAGAACTTGATCCTCTCTTCCGTTTCTTTTTGAAACAGGTCGATGTTCGTCTGAGCCGCGTCGATCTTTGCGCCTTCCTTGTGCAAGAGATCGCGCACGGCATCACTGTGAATCGAGTTGCAGCCCACCACGCTCATGAGAACCAACCCGATTACCAAGGTTGCACCTTGTCGATTCATCATCCTTCTGACCTCCCCAGCGAACAGAACATACCGCCTCAGCGACGCAGCGTTCTCACAGCCTCGGCCAGTGATTGCACTTCATTGCGGGATAAGGTGACATCGATATCCAAGTATTGTTTGATGATAGCGTTGATCCGCCGGACTGCCTCGACGTTCGTACGGTATTGATCGAACGCCGCCACGTCCATCGTCGAGGACACTGCCGAATCTTTCTCGACACGCTGTTCCACTCGCCCGATCAACTCAGGGAGCTTCTGTAGGAGCGTGTTCATATCTGCGGTGCCTGCCTGAAACACCACCTGCCCCGTCGGCCCTTTTCGCTCCGGAAGATGCTTGAGCCGAAGGTCGTTGATCAGCGCGATCACCTCAGGCCCCAATAGATCCGCATCATCGCCGGCTAAATCCGCATCGCCGACGTCAGTCAACTTCGGATTCGTCGTGGCCCATTGCAGCGCAAGATTGAGTTTCAGCCGAGTTTGAACATACCGATACCACTGGTGATGGCGCGAGGTGACCTGCTGCACCAGCTCACGGTATCCCTCCATCAAACGCTGGCTCTCGATGTACGCGTGGTCTTTGGCGATGAGGGCTTGTTTCACCTCTGGGGGTGTGACACACCCGGTGAAAACCAAACTCAGCGCGGCAAGAAGAATGTGCGCCGCTTTCATGGTGATTCCTCCTTCCGACTCACGCCCGGAACGAGCACGAACGAGAACGCCACGTGTCTACGGCCAGCGAAATATTGGAAAGCGAATTCAGGGTAGCGAGGGGAATCGTCGATTGCAAGGGGAATATCAGGTATTTTTTGATTTTAGTGCGAGCGAGGTCTGCACCCGCTAGTATAATCAAGTAGCATTACTAGGGGAGCCCTCGGATGATTTCTTGGTAGTAGGCATCGATCATCGCCGACCGAGCCCGCTTGTCGATCACGACTTGCCGTTGATCGAAGGTATTCGCGCAGTACAGGTAGGAGAAGTCGCCGCTCGTGCCACGTTCAACATGCACTTGTCGGCCGTCCGGTTCTTGCCGAGTGGTCTCGTGCACGACGACACGATCTTGCAACTCCTCCCACACGCCCTGAGCCGACGGCCAATGGTTTTCGCACAACGGCTTCTCAGGATCGCTCACGGAGTGGGCCATGTCCTGAACAAACGGGGGACCATCATCCCGCTCAGGTCTTTCATCCCAAGATGATGATGTCTGGAATCCTCGATGCACAAGAAAAAGGGGTCCATCATCTACTGCTTCTTCGATAGTTCGATAGTGAACCAATGCAGGAGGTCCCACCAGATCGAATCCCCTCCTTGATAAGGCCCGTTGAAAAGGCACACGCCGGGACAGTTGCCTGGTTTTCTCGCTCACAATCATCCGGCCGTGGGGCCGTAAGACTTCACACACCCGATCAAGCCTGACTCCAAGCCCCGTCCGCTGCTCAAACGAGGATTGCTGCGGTGGATCATGTCCGCGCTCGAACGTTTGCCAACTGAGGCTGGGAAGCCCTGGATCATGCTCGGCTTGCATCAGCACATGGGTCGCAATCACCAGATCGTAACATCCTGATAATGCGTCCGCCTCAGCATCGACACATTCGAAGCGAATGTTGGCCACGCCGAGTTCACCGGCCATATGCTGCGCGAGCTCGATCGAGGCACGCGAACGATCAAGTCCTACAAACGTCTTATCGGGAAACTGCCTAGCGTAAAAGGTCGTCAAAATTCCTGGGCCGCAGCCGAAATCCAGAATGGCCTCCGCCGAGCCAAGCAACCCACAGACCCGGCACCCAAGTTCCTCATAGTATTCATAGCGCTGGCTGTAGAGAACGGGAAAGATCGTTGGGGATGCCGTGCGATCATAAAAGGCGATCTCATCGGCGCGAGAGCCCTCGCATTTTTGTTCAGCGAGGCGTGCAAGCTGCGCGAGCTCGTCGGATGAGAGGTGCTGTCGCTGCCATGCGAAATATTCGGGATCTGACGTGAAATGCCGAAGTCCCCACCAGGCAAGGTGATCGTGAAGCGTCGTTCGTCTCTCGTCCGAGGAACGGAGCATAGGGCTAATGACTGACGGCATCGGGCCATGAGGGGTTAGGAGATACGCCCCACGTTTCTCACTTCACGAGAATCACGGCCGTTTGAGCATGATGGCATCAAAGTAGGTGTCCGGAACGGGATGCGGCAATCGGAGTTGACCCATCCCAAATGCCACGTACTTCTCGAAGGTCAATTGCTCCAAGCCGATAGGACCTTTGGCATGCAGCTTCCCCACACTCAGTCCCATATCGGTTCCCATCCCGAAACCATCGCCGGCATGAAGCCTGGTCGACGCGTTCACTAATACCGCACCGGCATTGACCTCTCGCGTAAACCGCATGGCCGAGTCATAGCGACTGGTGGCAATCCCGGCGGTGAGACAGGGGCCATGCGCCTCAATGTGCTCCAAGGCCTCACTGAGATCTTCTACCATTTTAATAGCGAGAACCGGACCGGAAAACTGTGTCTGCCAATCACCGTCCGTAGCTGGAACGATGGCCGTATGACCTGTCATCGCCATCTGCCCCATCAGCGCGACCGTCTTTGGGCACGCGCGTACTTCAATCTTGAATTGGTCCAGCAGTCGATTGATCAATGGAGGCAAGAACTGTCGTCCCACGACCTGCTGCACAAGCAACGTATCGAGCGCGTTGGCGGCCCCCGTGTGTTGCACTTTTGAATTGATCACCAGATTCTGCGCCATGGGAAGATCAGTGTCTTCATCAATATACAAATGCGTGAGCCCGCCGTCATCACAGAGGATTGGAACCTTGGCTTGCTCTGCAGCGGTTTTCCGCAAACCGGGTCCGCCTCGCACGATCATCGCATCCAGACCTTTTCCCGCTCGCATCAATTCGAGCGCCACTTCCTTTTCATCGCGGTCGATGAGCACCCATGCCCCCGGTGGCAGGCCACCCGCTACCGCCACGTCCTGCAACCGAACGTCAATCGCCTGATTCGTCCATCGCCAGTCCGCAGCTCCACGAAAGATGCACAGGTTACCCGACTTGAGACAGAGCGCGATCGATTCCACCATGACAAGCGGATTCCGCTCGGAAATCACCCCGATGACCCCGATCGGCACCCTTACCCGTGACACTTGCAGCCCATCAGGACGTTCCTGTCTGGAGGTCACGAGTCCGACGGGATCCGGTAGATCGGCGATGAGATGAAGTCGATCTGCCATCTCCTTAATATGGTCGGCCGTCACACGCACTCGAGCGACCGCAGCCTTCATCCGATTTCTCGCATCAGCGCTGTCGAGAGACTTTCCTAAGGCTTCAATATCCTTGGCGTTGGCCTCGAGAATGACCGATTGATCCGATAAGACCCGGTCAGCCATGGCATGAACCGCAGCCGACTTAACCGCACCAGAAAGACGAGACACCTCCAGCGACACTTTTCTGCTATTCTTTAATAGCTTGTCGATATAGAGCTTACTGGGGATTTCTGGCGGCATGGGAGATAGAGCTTTTGCGCGATTGCGTCCTAAGGATTCATTGCATTCAAGCCGAGACCCTGAGAAAATGATGCCGACCCGTCGGGGACTATACCACGCATTTTTTTGACGAGTAAACCGGGTATCGTCTGTTGTGTTTCGCCGAGAACAATTCAGGCCTGAGGATCACGCCTGAGAAGTTGGTACTTGGTACATAGAGGCGCAGCTTACCCGCGTGAGAGGAGGACCGATGTGGTTTGAGGCACGAATGGCTGGGCATGGCCCTTGGGTGATGCTCTGTATATTCATGGCTGGTGCACTGGGAGGCTGTACGGAGCTGAAACCTCTGAAGCCCATGAATGCTCCGACGCAAGCGACCCCTGAACAAGCAGCAGAACGAGATCGAGAGAGCCCCACTCCCAAGGTCGTGCAGGCACGTCCGGAGGGGACTAATCAGCAACAGTGTGTGGTAGATTTCGACGATGAAGGCGCGCTGAGCCACATCCTCGCCCAGGCCAGGTCGACCATTGCCCACAAAACAGGCCGGGCACCTTCCGGGCAATTGCAGATGTGCGATCCCTCCAAACATAGTGACTGCTGGACCTATCGCCAACACTGCTCCAGGCATGATGTGAATCTGGATAGTATGGGTCTCGCTCATTTTCACCTTAGTATGGAAACTGGAATCGAGTGCTACACCTTGCCGGATCCCGGAGACGGCCTAGGGCGAGGCTTTGGCAGGCTGGTCGAATGGAAGTGCACTAATGTCGATTGGGCCAGAACCCCCCGGGTCCTGTCCTCCCATGATCTCAACCAGTGGATCAAGGTCTGGGTCAGTGATGCTGAAAATCACGCTCCCACGTATTTCGACATGGAATCTATTCGCATACTGCCGGATACCTCGATCCAACTGTGGTTCCGAAAGCGCGATGGGACCTGGTGGTTCTGGCAGGAGCTGAAGGCGGGTACCACCTGGAATATTCGCGAATGGGTACGCGATGTATCGGAAGTGCGGCTGCGAGGAACCAGAGCAGGACGAGCCAGCTCCTACGTGATCGATTCCCTTGTGATTCGAGACTAACGCGAGTTATAGCGCCACGTGATGACTTGGTTCTCACCTCGAGACCGATACACGACTCGGAGCAAATCAGGTAGATGCCGACCGGCGTTTTTCTTCTCGCGCCAGCACAGAGGCCAGCCAAGCCCACAGCCCCATCATGGGAACCAATGCCCAGGCGATGTGAGTCGTGGTGGCACCCAGAGTTTTCAGGCCAGTCACCAGCCAGGCTGTCGAGGCGTCGCCGCCGCGTGAGATGGCTGTATCGATGAAGTTCTTGGCCTTATATTTTTCTTCACGGTTGACGACCGTGAACAGAACCTCCCGTGCTGGTTTCGAGAGCGCATACTCCCCCACTCGCCGGACTACGGAAAAGACAACATAGAGCACGAGGGTCGGCCATACCGCGATTCCCACGAACCCGGCCAAGCTGATGAGTGGGAGAAACAGTAACGGTGCAATCAAGCCGAACCGACCGATGACCCGATGCGTGATAAATATCTGGGTCAACCACGTGAGAAGACTGGTCAGGAAATCTACCGAAGAGAAGAGCCTGGTGCGCGCCTCCGGTTGGTCGAGATACTCCGATACCAATCGAGTCTGCTCAAGATACAGAAAGGTGGCTGTCATAGTGAGAAGACTCAGATAGCCGCCAATCCCAAGTAAATACGGCGACGAAAACGTCAGACGAATTCCGGCGAGAAAACTCCCATGAAGAGGCTCGCCCCGCTGAGCCCGATGGTGGGCACTCTGCCTCCGTCCCCATCGTTCCAACCAATAGACACAGCCGAGACAGGCGACGAGAAATAGGCTTGATGCGAGCATCAGCACCGGAACCGAGAATAGAAACGTAAGGCCCGTTGTGAAGAGCGGACCGATCAACGCTCCGCTGCTCCCCCCTGCGGCGATCACTCCGAACAATCGCGCCCCCTGCTCGGGGGTAAAGAGGTCGGCCATAAAACTCCAGAACACCGAGACGATGAACAGATTGAACACCGACAACCAGATAAAAAATCCCCGAGCCACCCACTCCGGAGCCATCTGACTCGTCATGAACCCATAAAACAACAGGAGATTGGTGATAAAGAACGTGTAGACGGTCAACAGCAATCGGTAACGCGAGCATCGCGCCGAGAGCCATCCGAATAGCGGTGTGACGCAGAGCATGGTCAGGAAGGTTCCGGACATCATCCATGGAAGATTGTGCAACCCCCCTTCAATAGCCATTTCGTCACGAACGGGACGGAGGATGGAATAGCCACAGAGGAGACAGAAGAAATAGGCGAACGCCCAGGCCAATGGAACGAGCTCTTCCCGTTCGGCTCCGAGAAACTCAGCACAGCGAGTCAGAAATGGTCGATCAGGTTCGGCCATGCCTCAGCACTGTATCAGTTATCGTTTCGCCTGTAAGTAATATATCTGCTAGAATGCTCAAACCATGGGGAATTCCCGGGAGGGGGCATGCATGATCGACCTTCGGAGCGACACCGTCACCAAACCAACGGACGAGATGCGGAAAGCCATGGCGCGTGCCGAGGTCGGCGATGATGTCTATGGGGAAGACCCGACCGTCAATCGTCTTCAGGATATGGCGGCCAATATGCTCGGCAAGCGCTTCGCACTCTTCGTCCCGTCCGGGACGATGGCCAATCAACTCGCGATCCGATCACAGACCCAGCCCGGACAGGAAATTATCGTGGAGAGCAAGAGTCACATCGTCCGCTACGAGCAGGGCGCTGCGGGTGCGTTGGCGGGCGTGCAACTCCATTGGATCTACGGTGAGCGCGGCGTCATGTCTGCGGAGCAGGTCGAAGCGGCTATCCGACCGAACGATCCCCACAGCGTCACGACAGCCTTAATTTGCCTTGAGAACACACATAACGCCGGAGGCGGCACGATTTATCCGCTCTCCACCATCGAGCGAATCCGTGCCATCGCCGTCCGGCACGGAATCCCCATGCACCTTGACGGGGCGCGGCTGTTCAACGCCGTCGCTGCGACGACACTGCCACCGACGGTGTATGCGCAGCACTTTGAAACCGTGTCGCTCTGTTTATCCAAAGGCCTCGGAGCCCCGGTTGGATCCCTGTTGCTCTCGAACGACCAACAGGTCCTCGATCGCGCGCGCCGATTCCGTCGGATGTACGGCGGCGCCATGCGTCAGGCCGGCATCGTGGCTGCCGCTGGGATCTATGCGCTCGAGCGGCATGTCCCACGTCTGAAGACCGACCATGAACATGCGAAGAAACTTGCACGCTTACTTCAGCAAATCCCCGCAATCCAGATCGTCCCCCAGCATGTGGAAACGAACATCGTGATTTTTGACATCATCGACGCGCGGCGCACCCCTGCCGAGCTCGTGGGCGCACTGGAAGAACAGGGCGTGCTCATCAATGCGCTTGGTGGAAACACGTACAGAGCGGTCACCCACTTGAATATCGTGGGAAAACAAATCGACGAAGCCGCCGCCATCTTTTCCAAAGTTCTTACGCATTGACCGTTCAACGTTGACACCTTCCTTCTTGCCCCATAGAATGCCTGGGAGCGATGTCTCAGGCTGGTTCCCTGTCGTGTATCGGGCTGGGCGTCAGCCATAAAGCCACCGGTAATCTCCCGATGGCATACAGGATTGATTCATACGCGTGATGGCTAACACCCCCGAGACCGTCATGAACACAGATACCACAACAAGTCTTCCCTCTCGTGAGGAACTGAACGCGGAGCTCCTCGAGGTCCCGGAACCGCCGGAACAGCCAGAGCTCCCCCCTCCGCCAGGATTTGAAGATGGCTTGGAGGTTGTTTTACGCCACGTGAAAGGCCGACGGGGTGGTGATTTGGTGGGCGCCATCCTCGTTGGATCAGGCGCGCGAAGGTCCGTCACACCCCACAGCGATATCGACGTGATTGCCCTCGTCAAGGGAGAGGCCGACCATCACGAGATTCTCCGCGTCGGCGACCGGCTCGCAGATATTCGGTACCATGGGTACCAGTCCGTGGAAGAGGACCTTGCCTATTCCCTCCGACTTCCTTCCCTGCTTCGAAAGGGTCGCATCCTCTACGATCACGATGGCGTCTGCGCCAAACTGATCGAAAAAGTGCACCATCAGTTTCGGCAAGGGCCGCCCCCGGCTTCTATCAATGAACAGATTCGCCTGAAGGCGCAATGCTATCACCAGCTTGGGAAAGCCCAGGATCTCGTAGAGAAACCTGGAACAGCCCACTATCTATTGACGTTATTCTACGAAGACTGCATCGGCGCATTCTTTCGTCTGAGAGGGTTTTGGCTGGTCGCCCCGGTGGACGTTCATCGGTTCATGTTCTCGCGCGAACCGACTCTCGCGGACTTGGCCGGGCAGTTCCTCACAGCCACGACTCTTTCCGACAAGCTCAACTTTGGCCGACAATTTGCCGATCTTCTCTTTAAGGATGTCCCAAATCCTGCTCGCATCGACTGACCGCAAGCCTCTAGGGAACCAGCATGCCCTGCGGAAGGGCCTGACTTTGTAGGAAACGGAAGGGACATCCGCCTGTTCGAACAAGGCTCGGCACGCGCGACATCCTCGATTATCGTCTTTCATACCAAGGAGTCCTTATGGAACTGGGATTTGTTGGGCTAGGTAAGATGGGCATGAATATGGTCATCCGTCTGCGGCGCGATCAGCACCGGGTCGTCGTGTATGATCGTTCCAGCGAGCTGATCAAACAGGCAGAAGGGCATGGCTGTGTCGGTGCTTCGTCGCTTGCCGATCTGGTGAGTAAACTTACCGCCCCGCGTGCCGTCTGGATCATGGTGCCGTCCGGCGCACCAACGGAAGAAACAGTGCAGGCGGTCGCCGCGTTGTTGAAACCCGGTGACACGATCATCGATGGGGGGAATACCCGTTTTCATGACGATGTCCGTCGTGCCGCCGAACTGAAGAAGCAAGGACTCCACTATGTGGATGCCGGAACGAGTGGAGGCATCTGGGGGCTGACGATCGGCTACTGCCTCATGGTCGGTGGCGAGGAATCAGTGGTCCAACGGCTTGCACCGGTCTTCAAGACCCTTGCGCCGGAGAACGGCTGGGCTCACGTCGGAGGGGTCGGAGCTGGGCACTATGTCAAGATGGTCCACAACGGTATTGAGTACAGCATGATGCAAGGCTATGCGGAAGGGTTTGAATTGATGGCGAAGAGCGAATACAAACTGGACCTCGCTCGCGTCGCGGATCTGTGGATGCATGGCAGTGTCGTCCGATCCTGGCTCCTGGAGTTGGCAGCAGGGGCACTCAAACAGGATCCCAAGCTGGAACACCTGAAAGGCTATGTGCAGGACTCGGGAGAGGGCCGCTGGATGATTGCGGATGCGATCGAAAAGGACGTACCAGTTCCAACCTTGACGACCGCGCTGTTTACCAGATTCCGGTCGCGGCAAGAAGAATCGTTTGCGGAAAAAATGCTGGCGGCTCTCCGGAATGCCTTCGGAGGTCACGCAGTACGTCGGTGATGCTCGAATCAGAATAATCTGCAGGATGTTCAAAAAGGCCTTCCAGCAAGGCCGCAGTGAGCGAAGAAGCGGAAGCGTGCTTATTTCTGTACGTTGAGCTTCTGAGCGACGCGAGAACGAAGCTGGAGGACTTTTTCAGCATCCTGCATAGGAGGACTTGATGGCGCCGACGACCAGTCAACGGATCGATATCAGCCCTGCGAAAGAAACTCTTCCTCCAGTGGAGCCTTGCACACTTGTCATTTTTGGAGGATCTGGAGACCTCGCCAAGCGCCGCCTCATTCCTGCCGTGTACAATCTCCTCCTCGATGGCCTCCTCCCCTCGAACTACCTGGTCTTGGGTTTAGGTCGCACGCCGATGACCGACGAGGAGTTTCGCACGACAGTCCGCGAGGGCGTCGTCACGCATTCCCGGCAGGCCCTGATCGACGAGACATGGAGCACGTTTTCTGAACACCTCTTTTATCTGGCAGGAGAAAACGACGATCCCCAGACCTATGCGCGGCTCAAAGAACGAGCCGAAGAACTCGAGCGCCAGTTCCAGTTGCCAGGAAATCGCATTTTTTATCTCAGCATTCCACCCAGCTCATTCACCGCAGTCTGCGAAGGGTTGTCTCATTCCGGTCTGGCAGGAACTCCGGGACCTCGCTCTCCCTACACCCGCATCATCGTAGAAAAACCGGTCGGGCGGGATCTGGCCAGCGCGAAAGCCATCAACGAGGTCACAGGCCGTGTATTCGACGAGTCACAGATTTTCCGGATCGATCACTATCTGGGCAAAGAAACCGTTCAGAATCTCATGGTCGTCCGTTTCGCCAACAGCATTTTCGAGCCGATCTGGAATCACAAATACGTCGACCATGTACAGATCACCGTGAGTGAAGCGGAAGGCGTCGGCACCAGAGCAAGCTATTACGAAGAAGCCGGCGCGTTGCGCGACATGATTCAGAATCATTTGCTGCAGTTGCTCTGCTTGGTTGCGATGGAGCCGCCCTATTCTCTCGATCCAGACGTCGTGCGAAACGCCAAAATGGAAGTTCTCCGCTGCTTGCGGCCCATCACGGCAAAGGATGTGGAGAAGTGCACCGTGCGAGCTCAGTATACGGAAGGAAAGGTCCATGACGCCCCAGTCCCAGGCTATCGCCGTGAAAAAGGCGTGAAGCCCGACTCCACCACTGAGACCTACGTGGCGGTGAAATGCTTCGTGGAAAACTGGCGATGGTCCGGAGTCCCTTTCTATTTGCGGACCGGAAAAGCGTTGCCCTTACGGGCCAGTGAAGTCGCGGTCCAATTCAAAGACATCCCGCAGATTCTCTTCAACGCCAATGCACAGAATCCTCAGGCCCCGAATGTCTTAGCCTTGAAAATTCAGCCGGAGGAAGGGCTTTCGCTTCGCATCGTCTCCCGCGTGCCGGGGACCCGCGCTCACACACATCCCGTTGAAATGGATTTCCAGTACGGAGAAGTATTCGGCCGTCCCTCTCCGGAAGCGTATGAACGCCTCTTGCTTGACGTCATGGCGGGTGACGCCTCACGCTTCATGCGGCGCGACGCTGTCGAAGCGTCCTGGGCCTGGATCACTCAGATCCTCGAAGCCTGGGAGAAGTCCGGCCAACGCTGGCTGCCCGAATACCAAGCCGGGACGTGGGGCCCAGTGGAAGCCGACCGCCTCATCCAAAACGACGGTCGCACCTGGCGGGTGCTGTAGATCCCTTAAAAAAACCGCCCCATCGACTGGTCAATTACCCAACACAATCTCAATCTGTTTCGCAATTTCTTCCCGCTTTCCCAGCCCTCCGATAAACTTGATGAATTCGCCGTTTCGATAGAACGCGAGGGCTGGGAGCGACACGACTTCCAGCTCAGCAGGAATCTGAAAATTCTCATCGACGTTCATGGTCAGAATCCGCACCTGATCGCCGCATTCTGTCTGCAACTGCTCCAGTTCTCTCATCAAGACCTGACAATGGCCACAGCCCGGCTTCCAGAACTCAACCAAGACTGGGACCGGCATGTCCCCAACTACTCGGTCAAACTCTCGATCGGTCACGCCTTGAAGAATGGCGCTCACGACGTTGTGGATCGAGCTAATAGTGGTTGTAGAATCTGAGCGACCATGTTGGCGAACAATTGATATCCGGCCGTGGTCAGATGAATCCCGTCGTTCGAATAGATCGACGCCAACTGGCCGCTCTCCGACTCGGCAGTGGCGGTGAACAGATCAACGTGCCCGATGCCCTTCGTGTCGGCATAGTCCTGGATAAGTCGGTTTAGTTCGTGTCGCCTGGCAAGATGGCCAGCTATCCACTCCCGTCCTTCACCGCTTTCCGAGCCATCTTCTATGCGGATTGACGGAATGGTCACTGGAAGCGGCAGGCTGCCCATCGCGAGAGCCTGTTCATACATCGTGACCAAATTGCGCATGATCTCCGATGGAAGCGTGTTCCATCCCAGATCATTCGTTCCTCCAAGGATCGGCACATAGGCCGGTGCATGGCTGAGGACGTCACGCTGAAATCGCATGACCATCTCACTCGTCAATTCTCCGCACATTCCACTCGTTCGGACCTCTGCCGCATCACCCAGGGAAGACTGTAGAAACCTCCCATAGGGAGTTTCAGCTCCGGTCGGGTTGTCCCTGGTCGGGGACTGAAACCCGGCAGTCAGACTATCCCCAAAGCAAATCACCAGCGTCGATCGATTCATATCCACCACATGTAGACCCAGTGTCTTCATCAGACACCACGGATGCCGATGAATCTTACTGCTTGGTCTCGCTCGACACAAGCTGCCATGGCAGCAATCAGTGCGTTTCGACAATGCCGGAGAATGGTGATTTTCTTGACGAATCATTGAACTGCCGGTACGTCTTACGTATGTCGACGGAGCTGAAGTCCACACAGGAGATGATCGCGGCCGCGATGGCTGCACGGGCGGCGGAAGACCCGGAAATCGTCTCCATCAAACGGGTCCTCAAATTATTAGACAAAACGGCAAAATCGAATCGGACCTACGGCTCGACCAACCCCGTCGCCCAAAAATTCTCTCAACAGCTCTTCGAAGAGATCAGCGCCCACCTGTCCGCCTACTCGAGACTGTCCGTCCTGGTTCAACGGAACGAATTGCTCTGTAAAGACTGCGTCGTCTACGAAGCTGAGAAGGAGGGAGGAAGCGAGAACATCGCCTTTAAACTTTACGCCGATGGTGTCCGAGAACTGGCTCTTTTTCAAGATCTTACCCGCGAGGATTTATTTTTCTTTTTGGGTGCGCTGTGGGGTACCTCTACCTCAGACGAAGATGACGACGATATTGTCACACGCATCTGGGCTCGCAATCTCTCGACCATTACGATCGTGACCGCTGAAGATGTGTCCAATTCATCAGCGAATAATAATGGCTTCCTTCGTCTCGATGGAAGTATGAGCTCGTCAGATTCGACGCTCCGCGAGTTATTGGATCGCGAGATGGCACGCAAGAAGCAATCCGGCGAGCAAGCCGATTCCAAGAGCGGAGGCAGCGGAAACGCCAGTAGTCGTTTTCAATCCGGACTCGCAGGCTACGAGGTCACGGACGAAGAGCTTGAGGCACTGGCCAAGGAAATTGAAGCAGAGAGCAAGCAAGATAACTTGATGTATATCTTCGACATGCTGACGGCCATTCTTGCTTCCGAACGCTCCTCCGCCCTGCTCACGAAGCTGTTCGCGCTCTGGAGCAACATCGTCGACTCGCTCTTGCGGGAAGGGAAATGGACTGTTTTGGAGAACGTGTTGGGCCTGCTCCATGAATCGGACGCCGTCCGCCCCGACCTCAGCGATGAACACAAACAACAATTGATGTCGGTCTTCAACGGACTCAGCCGAACGGAACGGATTAAGAACATCGAGCTCTATCTCAACGGAACCCCCAATGCGAACACAGAAGGGCTGTCGACGATCTTGCTTCTCATGAAACCAGATGCGGTTCCAGCCCTCTGCACGCTCTTGGCAAGCCTCGAATCGTCGAACCACCAAGCGATCGTCGCGGAGGTGCTCGGTGTGTTGGCCAAGGAACAGCCCGAACCGCTGCTGAGAGGCCTGCTAGACCGCCGACCGATATATGTTCGCAACCTCTTATCAATTCTCATCAAATGGGACGACCCGAAGCTGATTGAACCGATTGAAAAGCTGATCCGGCACAAGGACGCACGAATCCGCAAGGAGGTTCTGCGAGCCATTGGACTCTTTCGTCCTAGCGGGAATGGTTCAAAACTCGTCACCAGTCTCGAAGATGCGGATGAGGGTGTCAGGATTGCAGCCGTGAAGCTGCTCATGTCTGGACAATATACCGTTCCCTTCGACAACTGGAAACCGATTATAGCCGGCGAGGGATTTCTGGATCTGCCGCTCAGCGAGCGCCGCGCTATTTTCCAAGCCATGAGAGAAACGTGTGGTGATGAAGCCGTCCCCTATTGGGAAGGCCTCATGACCGAATGGGTATGGACGAAACGGAAAAAGAAAGAGGAATTGGCCGTCTTAGGTGCAGAAACACTCGGAAAACTGGCGACGCCCGCAGCCATCGCCTCCCTCACCATCGGAACGAAAAAAGGAAACGCCGCAGTGCGGCAAGCCTGCGCCACAGCCTTGTCGCAAGCCCAACGGCAACATCGAGGGAATCCGTCACCAGACCCAACTCAGTAGGAGCATCGACTCGTGAACGTACCGAAAGCAAAATCGCTCCAGGACCAGTCGAAAACCGATACGCTCCAACCAATTCTCACACACGAAAAGTCGCTCTCACAAAAGATCGGGCAAGGATCGGAAGCCGACGATATCCTTGGCCAGCAGCTGGTGATGTTGGGCTTTCAGCTCATTACGCAGCTCAACACCCTGATCAAAACGTCGAAGATTCATGGCCGTGCCAACGCAGCCCTCGACAAGCCCGTCGAAGCGATGCTGACCCTCATCGAGACGCTGGCACATGACCAGCCCATCACCGTGTGGCTGCAGGATGATTTTCTTTTCCTCGGCAAGCAGCATTTGAAGGTGACCTCGCAGCAAATGCTGGTTGTGTCGAGCATCATCGACTTTTTACGGAAGTGGAGAATCGGTGGCCTGACGTTTTCCCCATCGACCTCGTCCAAGGATATTCGGGAGTTTGCTCACGTCTTCGTCAGCCTCGACCCGAGCACCAAATCGATCGATGATTTCAGAACCGAACTCAAAAACCTCGGTGTCACCACCATCGAAATCAACGATCCCCGGCAACTGAATCTGAGAGAAGATCTGGCAGGCGACGGAAACTCCAAGTTGAGGCACAAAGCCCGGTCGAAAGCGGCCTATGGGAAGGCCTCCGACGCGGTCGGCAACCTGACCCAATCTGTTCGTGAGGGCAAGGGCCTCAGTTTCAAACATGCCAAACGAGCCATCCAAAATATCGTCGATTTGATGATGCAGGACGAGCCGGTCCTGTTGGGACTCACTACACTCCGTTGCCATGACCAATATACCCATAATCATTCCGTGAATGTCTCACTCCTCTCGATCGCGCTTGCAAACAGAGCAGGATATCCAAAGGTCGAGCTGGCCAATCTCGGACTGGCTGCTCTGTTTCACGATATGGGAAAATCGAATATTCCTCTCGAAGTCCTCAACAAGCCAGGAGAGTTTACGGAAGATGAATGGACAGCCATGCGGAATCATCCCGTGGAAGGCGTCCTCAGCTTGACTCAGTTGCGCGGGATCACCAATCTCCCTGCCCGGATGGCCGCCGCATCGTTCGAACACCATATGAATCTGGACTATTCAGGATATCCTAAACTCAAGACGCCATGGAAACTCTCGCTGACCGGTCGCATTCTGACGATTGCAGACTGCTACGACGCGATGACGTCCTCGCGCGTCTACCGTCGTGAACCGATGTCCCCTTCGAAAGTCTTGAGCATCATGTCCGGCAAGTCCGGAAAGAGTTTTGATGCGACCTTGCTCAAGCTCTTCGTCAATTGCGTGGGCATCATTCCTATCGGAAGCCTGGTCGTCCTTGATTCCGAAGAATTTGCCGTCGTGCTCCAACCGGCTGCTGACAAGACCGAGAGCGAGCGCCCGGTAGTCAAGGTCATCGCCGATGAGCAGGGCAATCCCATCGACAACGGACTGGAGCTGGATTTGACGGAAAAAGACGACACCGGTACCTACCGGCACAGCATCGTCCGGTTGATCGACAATACCGAGCATAAATTCGACACCAGCCGATATTTCGTGTAACTCGCCCGCTCTGGAACGTTCTAGCGAGCCTCCTCACTGCCTCGATGGCGCTTCGCTTGACAGGTCCAAAGACGATCTTCGAGAATGCCTCCATGGTCAGTCAGATCATTATCGAACGACTGGAGTTCCGCGGTCGCTGCGGCGTGACGCCTGAAGAACGGGCGCGGCCACAGCCGTTGGCGGTCGATCTGGAGCTTGATTGTCAGTTCGAGTCTGCAGGTCGATCGGACGACTTGCGACATACGATCGACTACGCCATAGTCGCAGAACGAGTGGTCGAGCTGGGAACGAGCCAAGAGTCTCGATTACTGGAAGCACTGGCTGAGCGCCTCGTGACCGCACTCTTTGATGAATTTCGAGTTGATCGAGTCAAGCTCTGGTTGAGGAAGCTCCACCCCCCCATTACCCAGGTCACCAGATCGATGGGTATCACTGTGGAACGCACCAGGCTTGCGCAGCAATTGATCGGAGCGGAACCTCCCCCGGCCAACTTTCTTGTCCACCAGCTTCCTCATCTGCCTACTAAGGGCAAGGTCCTCGATGTCGCAGCCGGCACAGGGCGGCATGCACTATTCTTAGCCTCATTGGGCTACCAGGTTGAGGCCGTTGACCGCGACATCCAGGCGCTAGCGCAGCTATCCTCGACTGCTCACGCGCGAAACTTCACAGAACTCACAACACGGACGGTCGATCTGGAACCGCCTCCGCCACAGAGGCCGAACCTCGGGCAAGACGCCTATGATGTCATCCTCGTGTTCTTCTACTTGACTCGTCCACTCTTTCCACACATCATGAATGCACTGAAGCCAGGTGGTCTATTGCTATACGAAACCTTCCTGATCGATAATCACCTCCACCATCACCATCCGAGACGCCGTGAATTCTGCCTTCTGCACAATGAGCTCATCAGGCTCACATCCGATCTTCGCGTTCTACATTACGATGAAGGACCGCACAAAGGTGATCACGATGCAAGGTCGGTCTACACCGCACAACTCGTCGCACAGAAACCGCTACCCACTGGACCGTTGACATGAGCCGTTTAGACCTCCATCTCCACACCACCCACTCCGATGGAAGCTGTACACCGACGGAGGTGATAGGGCTGGCACACCAAGCTGGAGTCACCGCCCTGGCGATTACCGATCATGACATCACGAGCGGCATCCCAGAAGCCATCGCAGCGGGTGACCAATATGGGATCGAGATTATTCCCGGAGTGGAGATTAGCTCGCTCATGGGAAGCTCCGAGCTTCATATTCTTGGGTACTTTCTCGATTGGCAGGACACCGACTTGAACCAACGATTCAAGAGCTTGCGAGACAGTCGGCACCATCGCAATCCTCAAATCGTCGAACGATTACAGGGCCTTGGCATCGATATCACCTACGATGAAGTCCGCGCACTCGCAGGGAGTGACTCGGTCGGTAGACCGCATATTGCCCGGGCGCTCATGAACAAGGGAGTCGTCACCTCAGCCAAGGAGGCGTTCGACCGGTTTCTTGGCGACGGGAAAGCAGCGTACGTTCCTCGTGACCTCCCGAACCCGGCCGATGCCATTCGCTGGATCAAAGAAGCACGTGGACTCGCCGTCCTGGCCCATCCGACATGGGTGAAACTGACGGATCAGCCGCTTGCTGAATTGGTTCGCCGGCTCAAAGCAGACGGACTCGATGGCGTGGAAGTCTATTACAGCACCCATGCAGCACGGCAGACTCGAGAATATCTCAGTCTTGCTCAACACCTAGGTCTCCTGGTTACCGGTGGGAGCGATTTTCACGGGCTCACGAAGCCCGACATTGAAGTCGGCATCGGCAAAGGTTCGCTTCATATCCCTACCACGCTGCTTCCGAAGATGAAGGAGAGAGTCGCTCAAGGCTGAGATGGCCGTCCCGCACATTTTCTCCGATCCGTTGACTCTTCTTCGTTATCCGCTAGACTTTGGAAGTCTTCCGGATCTTGTCACCCATGACCCATGCATCGAGTTGGGCCTTCCAATATCTTTTCGCTGCGCTCATCGCGCTTTTTGCCGGTCCCCTTTTGGGCAATCTGCCCGGCACACAGTCGATCCCTTTCACACTGTTCGGGCTGAGCAGCGGCCAGACCATTCGCCTGCTCATCGAAGCTACCGGATTGGCCATGCTTGGATGGTTGTGTCTGCGTGCCTTCCGACAGATGCCAGATAATGGTCGTGGATTCTCTTTCTTACGACAGCTGGTGCTCCCTGTCACGACACTGCTCATGGTGATCGCGGCAGACAAGACCCTTCGGGCTTTGGGACAGTCTTTGATCGACCACTTCGGCTCTACACGCTACTCAGTCGCGCAGGCCGTCATCCTGACACTCACCGGCCTCTGGATCACGATTGCCTGGCTGATGAGTCTCGATGCACTCCAAAGATTCTTCTCGAAGCCATCTGCATCGACCGGCCACACCGAAGCGACGACGCTGATCGAGGAAACGCACGACGTCCATGCAGAGGAAGAGATCCAAGAACAAGAAAAGGGGACTGGCTTGCCAAATGCGCCCAACGAACCGCCCACTATGCTGGGCCGCTATAAGGTCTTGAAGGAGCTAGGACGCGGCTCAATGGGCGTGGTGTACCTGGGCAAAGATCCAACGATCCAACGGTTCGTGGCCATCAAAACGATGCAGCTCGATGCCATCGACGATGCCGATAAACTCCAGGACGTGAAGGCGAGATTCTTCCGAGAAGCCGAATCCACCGGACGGTTGTCCCATCCGAACATCGTGACGATTTTTGATGCCGGGGAGGAGCAAGACCTTGGGTATATTGCAATGGAGCTACTTCAAGGGACGACACTGAAGGAGTGGTCGAGAAAGCCGAATCTGATGCCGTTCCCAAAAGTGATATCGATCCTGGCGACCGTTGCGGAAGCCATGGACTATGCCCACCAACAAGGCGTCGTACATCGCGACATCAAACCAGCCAACATCATGGTCACCAACGACGACGTCGTGAAGATCATGGACTTCGGCATCGCTAAAATGGCGAGCTTCTCAAAAACGCAGACGAATATCGTGATGGGAACACCAACATACATGTCGCCAGAACAGATCGCCGGTAAGAAGGTAGATGGCCGGTCCGATATCTTCTCCCTAGGCGTCGTCATGTTCGAACTCCTCACCGGCCGTCCACCGTTTATGGCGGACAATGTGTCGGCCTTGCTGTTTGCGATCGCTCATAACCCCCATCCCAGCCTCAAAGCCATCAGACCCGACCTACCTGTTCTCCTCAAGACTATCTTGGATCGCGCACTCCATAAAGACCCAGTCCATCGTTATCGCCGCGCCGGCGAGTTCGCCACGGAGCTCCGTGCTTGCGTCGCAGACTTAGCTGCCTAACGGTGTCCACGCTAGAGGAAGCACATGAGATACCGTTAGTTCCTGGTTTGAAGCCGTCCCTTGGGCAGGCTTCGGTAGCAGCCTTCTGAGAGATCCTGTTCATGTTCTTGTAGGCATTGCAAGACACGACCATCGGCAGCTGGCACCGTACGGCAAAACCGCCTTACATCGACAACACAGGCCACCTTATATCCCTCGGCTTCTTTCCAACGCACTAAGCGCTGCTGCACGATCTGTTGACAGGATGCATCGAACCGCTTGAGGCGCTGCATCACACAGCTTTGACGGTCTTCTCCAGCTAGAGAATCGGGACAATACTGCTGGATCTCCGCGTCACACTTTACTTCCGCAATCTTCCTGGCACGGCTATCGAGCGGAACAGATAATCCCCCCAGAGTCGTCACTGGTGCCGCCTGTCCGGTGCCAACCGAGTTTGTCATCGGCCGACTGGGTACACCGGGAATCGAGAGGTCGAGAGCTGGGGCACGCGAAGCTTGAACCGAGGATGCCCCTGATTGAGACGACACCAGCTCTTCTTTCGATGGCAAATTCGCCCATACGATGGCCCAGACCAAGCTCAATCCCCCGACTGTGACGACGATAGTAATAGGTTTCACGGATCGGTCTGAAGGCTTCGACGTCTTCATGAAACTGAGGATAGAATAAAGCCTCTTGAAAATCACTGAAACGGGATTTTTGCGCAGAGTCTATCACTCATGGGAATGGCCGATACCGGTAGATCAAAGGGAACAGGCGGGAATTCAGTTATCCGGAGTTTCAACGATATGATTCTCGAACCTTGTGCAGCCTTCAGCCAGCAACCGATTGGTCAGCATCTCCCCAGGCCACTCTATCGGCAGGTCGGCGGTAAAGACCCACACATCCGGAGAGGTCCACACGGGGCCGTGTTCGTCCGGAAGCTCAGGATCAAAGAGATCAGTCCAGACCGGCATATACACCCCATTTCCGCATTGCGTATGGAGATGCACAATGGTACGGGACCTCACAAGCGGATCCAGTTCTCTCCACACCGCAGCAGTCTCATCGGCCAGATGATGCAACCGCACCGCATTCTGTGCGTCAAACATGGCATAGGCCGCATAGACTGGCGCCTCGATGGTATCAGGTGCGCAGGCTAACTCCGGACATTGCTTTACCAATCCATCGAGCAGTTCCCGACGTTGATGATCTTCCCATGAGTCAGGCAACCCCGGATCCGACGCACCGATCAGTTCGAATAACAGAAACGCCGTGTTTTCAACCGGAGGAAGAAGTCTCGCAGCCACCGATTGCGCGCGGCGTGAATCCGCGACGGTGACCAGGTGATCATGGAGCATTTGGAGATTCAACATCTCCAATGTGGCATCGGTCAAGAGCCGTGACTCGACTCGCACGACCGTCCCGGCAGGAAGCTGGAGATAACGATGGAGGAGCTCAGCCGTCGCGATAGGATCGATCTTGAGTTTCAGAGGCGCGGTGAGATTTGCTTGTAAGGGCAGCTCCAATGCCGCGATGGTTGCATAGGTCGGCTTTTCATCACTCGGCCCATCCAGCAGTAAGGTGCAACTCGCCTCTGCTACAAGATCGAACAGCCATTCCGCCATTTCTTCGTCGAGCGCGGCAAGCACCGTCAGAAGATCATGTTCGCGTCCCTGCTCAAGAAATGCCTGCAGCGTATCGATCGCATCATCCGTGTCGCCGTGATCGTGACGACGGGCGTTGATCAGATGGATAAGATCACGCGTGAGCGGATCAGGGCGAGACCAAGCTAACATCGCTGCCCCCTACAACAACACAAGCCACAGACGATCGCGAGAACCTCAAAATCCATGTTGCCAAACTTTTTATACCCATGCAAGCATCGCCACATTACTTATATCCGTGACTGGGGCCCAGCTTTATCTCATCGTCACCGGCGTTAGTCTCCGATGATCTTCACCAGCACGCGCTTGCGACGCCGTCCGTCGAACTCGCCGTAGAAAATCTGTTCCCATGGACCAAAGTCGAGCTTGCCCTCGGTGATGGCAACGACGACTTCTCGTCCCATGATCTGCCGCTTCAGATGCGCGTCGCCGTTGTCTTCACCCGTGTTGTTGTGCCGGTAACGCCCTTCATGTGGGGCAAGCCGTTCGAGAAATTCATCGTAGTCCTGCAACAGACCAGGCTCATCATCGTTAATGTACACGCTTGCGGTGATATGCATTGCGTTGACCAACACCAAGCCTTCCCGGACCCCACTCTTCTTTACCAAGGCTTCGATCTGTGGCGTAATATTCAGATAGGCTCGTCTGGTCTTCGTCTCAAACCAGAGTTCTTCTCGGTAGGATTTCATGTTCGTCGGTCGAAGCATTGTGCCTTCCGGTTCGATCGACATGCAAGAGGCCTCGACGAATCAGCGCTGCGATGAATATCTGGGCTCGGGAGAAGAGGCTATAATGCCCATGCACGATCATGGCCACCCTGCGTCCATCACCTCGGCTCTCATCAAATGCACTGGCGGTCTTGCGTCAACGCTATTTGGCGAAAAACTCGCGTGGCCTCACTGTGGAGTCACCCCGCGATATGTTCCGCCGAGTCGCAACTGATATTGCCTTGGCCGAGCCCGTCAGACAGCGAAACAAGGTTGCCCGGCAGTTTTATGAAATGATGGCCTCTTTGAGGTTCCTCCCCAATTCACCAACCTTGATGAATGCGGGACGCCCACTCCAACAACTCTCGGCCTGTTTTGTGTTACCGATAGAGGATTCCTTGGAGTCTATTTTCGATGCAGTGAAGCAGCAAGCCCTCATTCATCAATCCGGCGGAGGAACCGGTTTTTCTTTCAGCCACATTCGCCCCCGTGGTGACCGTGTTACGACCACGAACGGGCTGGCATCGGGCCCTATCTCCTTTATGCGCCTGTTCAACCTGGCCACCGACGTCATTAAGCAAGGTGGCACGAGACGGGGTGCCAATATGGGCATCCTGCGCGTCGACCACCCCGACATTCTGGACTTCATTTCCCTGAAGACAGAACCTCATGAAATGACGAACTTCAATCTCTCGGTCGGACTCACTGACCGTTTCATGCGCGCAGTCAGACAAGGTCGGTCGTACAGCTTGATGAATCCCCGAACCGGCAAACCGGTCCGACAGCTCCCCGCTCAGATGATCTTCGACCGGCTCGTAGAAGCGGCTTGGCGATCCGGAGAGCCAGGCATCCTGTTCCTCGACACGATCAACAAGACAAATCCCACACCTCAGCTCGGCCTCATTGAAGCAACTAATCCTTGCGGCGAACAACCACTTCTCGCCAATGAATCCTGCACGCTCGGATCGATCAATGTTGCCCGCTGCCTGACGGTGTCCCGCAGGAAAGCCACCATCAATTACGCACAACTGGCCGAGATGATTCCTCTCACGGTTCGGTTTCTCGATGACGTGCTCGATCGCACTCGATTTCCGCTGGCATCGATTGAAACCCAAACCAGACAAACGAGGAAAATAGGCCTTGGGATCATGGGGTTTGCCGATTTATTGATCCAGCTTGGAGTCCCATATAATACCGACGAAGCCCTACAGATCGCAGACCAGTTGATGGGATTCATCCGGCTCCATGCCCACGAAGCATCTCAGGAGCTCGCACAGGAACGGGGACCCTTCCCCGGGTACAAAGGAAGCCGCCTCGAAGCCGAGGGGCTGCACCGGCGTCACGCGACGGTCACGACGATTGCTCCCACCGGGACAATCAGTATTCTGGCCGATTGTTCAGCCGGGATCGAACCGCTGTACGGCATCAGTGTCACTCACACAATCATGGAAGATATTCGTTTGGAACGCCTTCATCCTGAATTTGTCAAGCAAGTCAAAACCCGAGGTCTGTCTCTCCCAGCAATACACCGGGCACTCAATCATCAGGAGTCGATTCAACAGCTCTCGCAGATTCCGAACGATCTTCGTCGGTTGTTTGTGACGGCACACGATATCGCCCCCGAGCACCATGTCCGGACGCAGGCCGTCTTTCAACGACACAGCGACAGCGGTGTCTCCAAAACGATCAACTTGCCGCCTACCGCAACGACGAACGACGTCGCTGCCGCCTTCCTCTTGGCACACGAACTCGGCTGCAAAGGGTTAACGGTGTACCGCTCAGGCAGCCGAGAGGGTCAAGTCCTGTCCTGTTCGCATGTGCAATCCTGTTAAGCCAGAACTTGTCTCAGAACGCCCCGTGCTGAATATCCATACAGAATTGACAGCCTATTCCCTTGATGATAAGTACTTTTTCAGGCTGTACGATGCAGTCCGCTGCAGGGAGGTGCTCGATGTTTGCATTCGCGGGAAGCCCGTCGTTGGGCGGCAGTCCTCTGACTTGGAACCTCTTCTTTGCTCGCCAACCTGAACCGGATCTGGAATTCACGGAAGAAGAACTCGAGCAGACGACCACCGTCCGTTCACCGTCTCCGAAGAAACCACCCAAACAATCGAGCGGGCGTCCTCTCTTGTGGGTGCTCTTGCTGGTGATGATCGGCGGCGGTGCGTACGTCGCGATGGAACCGGAGATGGTCATGGAGTACATCGAGCCGCTGCTCGGCGAGACACCGGCGCCGCCTCCGGCCCCTGTTGCACAACAGCCGGTGCTGCCGAAGCCTGCACCAGTAGCGCCGCCTCAGCCTATGGAAGCGGCTCCAACGGCACCGCCAGCTGTTGCACCGGCCGAGGTACCGCAGGCCGCCACAGCGCCTGCAGTCCCTGTTCCGATGCCGCCCTCGGCCCCAGCGGTACCGACCGCATCGACCACAGGAGACGTCACACCCATGCCACCCCCAGCCTCCGAGACACCTATCACCAATACACCGCCTCCGCTCTTCGGTGAGGGACAGCGAGTCAGCGTGCTACCGAACCCTGCTGCTCCAGGAGAGAAAGTCGTGCTCGCCAAGGATGCAGAGGGAGTTCAGCCAGGGCCAGCCATTCCACCGGGAACCGTCCTCACCGTGCTTGACGGGGATCTTCAAGAAACCGGCTGGGTCTACTCCTTACGCAGCGACTACGGCACCAAAGGCTGGCTGCCAGAACGCCAGCTGAAACTGAAACCCTGAGCCATTCGGCTTCCATAATACAGATCGCCCACAGAGGATGGTCATTGCATCACCATCCTCTGTGCTATAATGCCGCCCGTTCATACCTCACATCTTATTAGGTGACACATCACGAGCCCCGGGACCCCATGCAGGCCGTAATCTTCGATTTCGACGGCGTGATCGCCGACAGTGAACCGCTGCACTTTGAAGGGTTGCGTCGAACGCTGGCAGAGATCCACATCGATTTAACGGAAGACGACTACTACACCAATTATCTCGGATTCGACGATCGAGGATGTTTTCTGGAAGCGCTGCGCGTCAACCAGGTCCCATCGACTCCCTCGCTCGTTGAGAGCCTCATGGCTAAGAAGGCCGCCGCCTATTTGGCTTCGATCAAGGACCATGTGGTCATTTTCCCAGGCGTCAAGGAGTTTGTGGAAGAAGCCGCCGCAACCTGTCCTGTTGCCATCGCCTCAGGCGCATTACGAGTAGAGATTGAGTTGGTATTGGAGCACATTGGTCTCCGAAAGGCCTTTTGTCACATTACCAGCGCCGAAGATGTGACTCACGGTAAGCCAAATCCTGAACCGTTTCTGCATGCACTGGCCGGAGTGAACCGGCAACAGGGCACCGCGTTGCTTTCACCGGCGTCCTGTTTGGTCATTGAAGACTCCCGTCCAGGCATTCGGGCAGCGAAATCTGCGGGCATGAAAGTGTTAGCCGTGGCCAATACGCATACTGTGCAAGACTTACACGAAGCCGATGCCATCAGCCATAGCTTGCGTGACACACGTCTTATGGATGTGCGCGCTCGCTTGTGGCCTACATAGGCGCAGGACCCTTATGAGAATCTGCTCGCTGGTTCCCGGTGCAACAGAAGTGATTGCTTCACTCGGTTTGGCGGACCAGCTTGTCGGTGTCAGCCATGAGTGCGATTTTCCTCCCTCCGTTCGAGAAGTTCCGGTAATGATTGAACCACTCATCGAGACCCACCGGACCACAAGCGTCGCAATCGATCAACAGGTCAAAGAACGAGTTGCATCGGGGAGTCCGTTGTATCGCCTGAATGAGCTGGCATTCAACCAGGCCCGTCCGGATGTCATCCTGACTCAAGCCCTCTGTCACGTCTGCGCCGTCACCCCAGGCCAACTCACACATGCCGTCGAATCTCTTCCCCTTCCACCTGCCATCCTCACGTTGAGTCCGACGACCATCGAAGGGATGATCCATGATATCGAGCGAATCGCCGCAGCTGTCGACCGACCCGAGAATGGACAGATCCTCACCAAGGAACTTCGGCATCGTGTGGACAGGATCAAACGGAAGAACTCGAATAGGCAGTCCCGTCCTCGTGTCGCCTGTCTCGAATGGCTTGACCCATTGTATGTGGCAGGGCATTGGGTTCCGGACATGATAGACTTGGCTGGTGGATATGATGTACTAGGGTCTTCAGATGGCCCATCGCGCGAAACGACATGGCGAGCAGTGGAAGCCGCTCACCCCGATATCGTCATCCTCATGCCTTGTGGTTTTTCCGTCGATCGCACCATCAATGAACTCAGACAGAACGGGTCCGGTCAAGAAACGTGGCGACGGGCCTGTGAGCGATGGCCGAATCTCTACGTCGTGGATGCCGCTTCCTATTTCAGCCGTCCAGGCCCACGGCTGGTCGATGGTGTCGAATTGCTGGACTCGATTCTGCATCCACGTCCAGATCACGGGATCGACCCCATCAACGCCATCAAACTTCAAGCTTCGATGCTGGTTGGAGGCAGCGCGTCATGAAGGCCTCTGAGGCACAGGCCTATTGCACGGCCTACACCAAGAACAGCGGCAGCAACTTTTACTATTCGTTCCTCTTCCTGCCCAAAGTCAAACGCGAAGCCATGTATACCGTCTATGCCTTCTGTAAGGCAATCGACAGCGCCGTGGACGAACCGGCTGCCGGGACGAACCCAAAAGATGAACTGACCCGTTGGCGGAACGAACTTGACGCCGTCTATTCAGGGGCACCAACAACCCCGATTATGGTGAGCCTCGCCCACCATGTGAAATCAATGGGAATCCCTAAAGCCTACTTTGAAGAATTGATCAAAGGCGTCGAGATGGATCTCTTCAATAATCGCTATGTCACCTTCGACGAGCTGTCGCTCTACTGCTACCGCGTGGCTTCCGTCGTCGGTCTGATTTGTCTGCACATCTTCGGCGTCACGTCCGCCCGGGCACAGGACTACGCGGTGGCACTCGGCATGGCCTTCCAGCTGACGAACATTCTTCGCGACGTTGGTACCGATGCCCAGGAACGTCGTATTTACCTTCCCCTCGACGACCTGAAGAAGTGGAACTATGCAGAAAAGTCCATGCTCAATCGAAGCTATTCGCCGGAATTCCGTGCGTTGATGGAATATGAGGCATCCCGCGCCCACCACTACTACCAGCGAGCCGATGCCGCGCTCAAAGCCTTGTCCCCCGCAGAGCGCCGGGCACTGACGGTAGCAGAAATCATGCGTGGCATTTATAGCCGAATTTTGGATCACATCGAGCGATCGAACTATCAGGTTTTCGGACCACGGATCAGTCTGACCACCACACAACGGTTGATCATCGCCTTACGCATTTGGTTCCGTTCCCGCTACTCGTGACCGCTCCAGCCTCACAAACCGTCCTCATCCTCGGCGCCGGTCTGGCCGGTCTGACCGTTGCCTATCATCTACGCCGAGAAAACTACCACGTCATGCTCCTCGATCACCCCGAATGGCGCGATGGGTTCTGGCTCAATCCATCCGACCCCGTACCGGTTCTGCTGGGATGCTACCGAGAAAGCCACCGACTTCTTCACACGTTGGATCGGCAAAAATCACCAGGACCAGACCAACCTATTCCACTCGAGTTTCGGCTATCTGATGGACGTCACGTGTCCTATCAGTCGGCTCGGCTTCCCGGAGCGTTTCAATGGATGATGAGTCTTTTCAGCTTCCAGGGCCTGGCCTGGCAAGACCGGTGGAGACTCTTCTCACACGTCGAGCAGATTTGGGAACAGGCACAAACCCTTCCGGCAGACCTGGAAAATCGAACCGCGGACGAATGGCTCGCAGCGACCGGACAGAGCCTCGAGGCGCGGGAGCGGATTTGGGGGCGCCTGGCTCATTGGCTGACGGGAAACGATCTTGCCCGCCTCTCAGCCGCGACCTTTGTGCAATTGCTGTCGACCGTATTTCTGAGCGAGGCCTCAGATGCCAGGCTCACCTCTATATCCGGGTCCATCGTGGAGAGATTCTTGGCGCCCATGAAACAATCGCTACCTCACGATCGCATGGAGTTTCGTACGCTGACGAATTCTCCATGGCTCCGCTTCGATGAGAACCGGATGCGAGATGTCAGGCTTCACGACGGCACGACGTTGCACGCGCAATGGTACATTCTCGCGCTGCCGCATCAACAGTTGCGCGCCCTGCTACCAGAGCGGTTATTGACCCGGTTTGCCTACTTCGCCCACATGCCAGATCTGACCGATCTCGGTGAGTTCGTCGTCCAGTTAACGTGCCGGTCATCGACTCAAACATCGCGACTCGTCCTGTTGACAGGACACCCCTTCTACCAACTCACCGTCACACAGGCTGGGCCTGGGGAAATCGTCTGTCGGCTCTCCGCCACGGTCACTTCGCTGGAGAACGTGAATGCTGACCAGGTGAGAAACACCGCCATCCCTGAGTTGCTTCGAGTGTTCCCACACATGGGCCCTGAAGACGTCCTCAGTCATGACATCATTCGAGAGCCCCATGCGAGTCTCTCCCTTGTACCGGGCACGGCACGGCTCCGCCCCCTACAACGGAGTCCGATCCAGAATCTGCTCGTCGCGGGAGCCTGGACCGACACCGGATGGCCAACCAATCTTGAAAGCGCAGTGATCAGCAGCCGTCGATGCGTGGAGACCATCATAGGTCGTGTAGATAACCCGGATTGATCTCTCGGCCTGTAGTTGGTACCAATACCCTATGAAAGTACAGTACAGAGGTCTTCTGATTATTCTTCTCTTGTCGGGGTTCGGTTGCGCGCCAAGTCCGTACGAGCGTGGCGGTCACCCAAGTGGGCTCACCCGCTATGACGTCGAGCGGGACTATATGGAGTGCGAGTACAAAGCACGGTTAGCCAACGAGCAATACTTCTATAGCCAGACCTCCCCATTTCCTTTCAACCCAGGACCCCAAAACCCAGCTGACCATACCCGCGCACTACATGGCCTTTCAATGATGAACGCCATGCGGGATACCTGTCTTTCAGCGAAAGGCTACCGTCTCAATTAGCCGCGTGCAGATAACACAGATCTTCAAGCCGTTCCTCCCCCATATACTTCGCAACCAGTAGCCACTCCCGCCTGCTATCTGTCAGACCCACATAGGTGGTGCCCTCAAGGATGAAGGGGTAAACAGAGAACGTGGTCCTCAACGCGGGAGACGACTGGCCTTTGTCAAACGGCAGCGCCGTCAGTGGATAGATGCCACCAGTCCGTTCGAATTTGTCGTGAGTCGCCAAGAGGGGACTCAAATCTTGCCAACTCGAATCCTCAAGGACCCTGCTGTCCGCGGGGAACACATACAGGCTGTCGCTCGGGCTGCCTTTCATACAGAACGTGGTCTTCACCACCATATCCTTGCGTCCATCATTGTCCAGATCGATCATCGTCTTGTCGAGGCTCGAACAGCGCCTTACCCTGGGACCATCTCCTTTCAGATCAATAGCCTCCCACTGCACCGTTTGCGATAGGCGGCTTTCGAATACGAACCGGGCTCCCGACAGTCCGGCCACCTTCTCGCAGAAGTCCTTGTCCGCAAACGCCGCCAGTTCCACGGAGGCCGCAGCCGCCATCGCCGGCAACATCAGTAGTACCATACTGGCTATGCTCATACGTTTCACGGCCGCTTCTCCTATTCCTTGACCTCATGATCGTGATTGACATCCCGACTCGCCAATTTCTAAGATACCGCTACCATTTTTTCACCCTTATCGCGCATGACGCTCACACCTCTTCAGGACTTTGCCAACTCGCTTCATGATTGCCAGCGTTGCAAATTAGCAAAGCTGGGGCGCAGCCAGGTCGTGTTCGGCGTCGGTAACCCTCACGCCAGTATCATGTTTGTGGGGGAAGCGCCAGGTTTTAACGAAGATCGGAAGGGCGAGCCGTTCGTTGGGGCAGCAGGCAAGCTCTTAAACGACCTGCTGAGCTCCGCAGGCCTCTCGCGTGACCAGATCTACATTGCGAATGTGATCAAGTGTCGACCGCCGAATAACCGCGACCCCGAGCAAGACGAAGTGGAAACCTGCAAACCGTTCCTACTGCAGCAGATTCAACTGATTCAGCCAAAGCTGGTCTGTACCCTCGGCAACTGGGCCACGCAGACCTTATTGGAACGGAAAGTCGGAATCACCAAGGTCAAGGCACAAGCCTTCCATTTAAAAGACTTCGTGCTCTTCCCGCTTTTGCACCCAGCCGCGGCGTTGCATCAAGGCAACCTGCTCCCTACGTTGAAAGAAGATTTCAAAAAACTTAAGGAATTCTTAGACCACCACTCCAAACCAGCAGAACCAACCACCGCAGCTCCAACTTCAACCGCACCGGTCTTGAAGATTGAATCACCCCAACCGGCACAGATGGATTTATTCGGGTAGCCTGACTGCTTCAAGGCTTTCAACCAAACACCGAGCGGTGGCTGACCCACTGCCCTTTCTCAGCCTGCTTCAAGGATCGGCTGAGCGCGCGCATCGACTTCTGATCACTCAGGATCTCAACCGTCTGCATGAGCCCTTCAAACTGATCCATACTCAAGAGCACAGCAGAAGGGACGCCATCGCGTGTAATGGCAACTACCTCTTGCCGATGCTTCATCCGGCGGATCAAGCTCGACAATCTATTCTTGGCCTCATTGACAGAAACAAACTTATCGACCTGTGGCATGGCCACCTCTAGATAGCCTTATTAAGGGCTGCTATAGCGGCAGGCATGAGGCCTGGCAAGCAAACTTCGCAGATAACGCTTCTCGTCCATATCATCCTTGAATAGTGAATCTCCTGAACCGGCAGGGATGAATGTGCTTGGAGCAATAGGCCAACACGAAAAAACCAGCCAACCATCTTGCAATCCAATATGTCGATCTTGACTCCTACCATGAGAATTCATACGCCACCTTCCGGCGAAAGCACGGGATTTTCCATTCTACACCATCCACAGTTAGATTCCTTTTCCCAGCAAGGACACATTGTCCTTGCTGGCCGTTTCCCACTGCAACTACGCTCAACGCCAACTAAGCTTTCCAGCCAGAGGAAACAGGTCTACCGTCACCGTGCCATCGTCTGATTGGCGCTTCTTGGGGATGGAATCGTAGACCACCATGAGTGAACCAACCTGCCCACCATCAAGCGAGAACAATGTCATGCCTTCAGCATGGCCGACATCATCGCCGTGCGGGACCTCGAGCAAGCAAACCAAGTCTTTCTTCCCAACCATGCACTCCCCTTTAGGATCAGCGCCGCCTTTCCACCGGAAAACTTTTACCGGTCCTTCGAGACTCATGGTCGGTCCCGCAAGGATCAGCAGATCAGGTCCCTGTACACAGAGGTCTCGAACGCCAAGACCAGCGAGCTGGAGAAAATGTTTGCGATAGCGACCGCCCTTTGGACCGATGGGCTTTAATTGCAGGAGGCTCGGACGTTTACCATTCGCTTTAAGTTCAAGTTCCAATATCACGGCCCAACCACGCAAGACCGGTCCACGAAGCCCAAGAAAAATCCGCTTGCCCGCCACGGCCAGCCCTTCGATATCAAACCCATTATCCTTGCCCGGAATGCCAAGAAACAGTCCGAGGTGTTCGTCTTGGCGTAATGCCTTGGTCAGGTCGTTCCCTCGATCGTCGCCCCGCAACTGAGCGGCCACCAGCTTCTTCCCATCCCGCATCGCCTTTTTTACCAACGTCGGTATCGCGTTGGTTTCCTCGACGGGAATTCGAGCCAGCAGGTAGCGGTTGCCTCTCCAGTTGACCTGGTATAGCTGCTGCCGAGCCCTCTTGGTACCCTCGTCGAGGGTTGGCTTAGGGCGAATGAGGCTATGGGAGCCTACCAACCAAAGATATCCGTCTGCATGGGTCAGCCCTTCCACATCCACTTCAGGCTGATTCTTCGAACCCTTCACCTTCTTCTGCGGAAGACGAAGAAAGTCCGCGAGTGGAAATCGTTCATGGCAACCGAATGCCTTGATACCGGGTTTGAGGCTCTTGATTGGTGCCAACCGCTCAAGACTAGTGCCTTCATCATTAACGACCCAGAGCGTGTCCGCGATTTGCGTCACGGCGGACAGGCCGTCACGTAGCTCTTTGCCCTTACTGATTCGATTGAGTTTGGGATGGAACGACAGCGTGATGTTCGTCGGCAGGCTCATACGGCTGGTTAGCCAGCGTAGCGCAGTTTCTCAGGCTTTCGACTGTTCCATCGTGGAGGAATCTGATTCCGGCGATTCCTTCTCCGAATCTTCAGCGGGCTTCTCTTCTTCCGGCACATCAAACCACTGCACCAGCATCTCTTCCCACCAGGCTTCGGTAATCTCCTCGCCTGGGTCCATCCCAAGAAAGGCCACATCTTCTTGCTTGATGCTGGCGCCGATGAGCTGGGGCTGGAACTTGGCGCGATTGATGACTTCTTTCATGAACAAGATACGCGTCGGCTACAAACCTAGCTGACGAGTTCGTGAAAGGAAATATCAGTCATGTCGAGGTTCTTGCCTGCGCAGAGTACCCCTTCAACTGCGTCGCTGATCTTGAGGGCTGTCTCGCCTGCCACACTCCTACTTCTGCAACAGCTACGGGTCATCGCAGAGTCTCCCTCTCACGTGAAACCTGGAATGCTTGTCATATCTGTGCGAAATGAGTATTCTCCCCACAAGGAACACGGATCGGGACGATGACGACCACCGACGTACTGAAATCCAAACGCAACGACATTCTCAGGCTTGCTGCAGAACACGGAGCCCACCAGATACGTGTGTTTGGATCAGCGGCACGGGGAGAAGCTGGCCCAAGCAGTGACATCGATTTCTTAGTTAGGATGGACTGTGGGCGGAGCTTGCTGGACCTGATTGAACTGAGCCAGCAGCTGGAATCCATTCTGCATCGGAAAGTGGATATCCTCACCGACGAGGGCCTAAGCCCCTACCTGCGGCAACGTATCCTTGATGAAGCCATCCCCCTATGAAGGATGACCGCATCTACCTGCTCCACATTCGCGACGCCGTCCAATATATTCTTGAGTATACGTCCCCCGGTAAGGATCGTTTCTTCGCGGACCGAAAAACCCAGGACGCCGTCATCCGCAATCTGGAAATTATTGGCGAAGCAACCAAGCGTATCTCTGCCCGCCTCAAAGAGGCTCACCCAGACATTTCCTGGAAACCTATCGCCGGAATGCGAGACAAGCTGGTGCATGATTACTTCGGCGTCAACCTTCAGCTCGTGTGGGATGTTGTCGAACGCGACTTGCCCATGTTGAAGGTCAAAGTTGCGGGACTTCTGGAAGAGCTCGGCTAGCGAACGTCGCCGAGAATCTGGACCGCATGACAAGACTTCTGGCACAGAAGTGCTTTGCCATCGGTCCAGCGGCAAGCCATATTCTGGGTAGGAGCTTATGTTTTCGATTGGGCCGCCGGCGACGAGTCCTGGTCCTTGGCTTCGCTGCTTTCTTCTTCGGCAGGCGTCTCCTCTTCCGGCACATCAAACCACTGAACCAACATCTCTTCCCACCAGGCTTCGGTGACGTCCTCGCCTGGGTCTGTTCCCAGAAAGGCCACGTCTTCTTGCTTGATGGATGCACCGACAAGCTGAGGTTGGAACTTCGCACGATTAATGACTTCTTTCGTGGCATAGCCACCGATGATCCAAGAATCGGGATCCGCTCGGCGGGACTTGTACGCCTTCAAGCCCTGCTTGAGGTACATGAAGATCTGCTGCTGAATCGGATCGGCAACGCCGGACTGGGGCAAGCTGAGGGTTTTTTCGATCCGCTTGCGCCAATGCCGATCGTCGTAGCGCGACGTGATCAACTGCAGCATTTCCTTTCCGAGTTCTGCATCAAGCGGCATGGTAATTCTTTCTGTGCTACGCGCGATTCACGGAGCCGGAAGTCATGATCATCAGCCGAGGTGTTGCTTAAAGAAGGCCTTCGTCCTGCCCCATGCATCCTTCGCGGCTTCAGGTCGATACACCGAGGGATCGGTGTCCCGAAAGAACGCATGCGGCGCTCCCGGATAGGTTTTGATCTCTCCGGGTTTGTTGTATTTCTTCAACGCCGCCGCCAATCGTTGCACATCGGCCTTCGTGATCCAGCCGTCGTCCTCCCCATAGATGTAGAGGACTGGACAGGCAAGATTCTGGATCGGTGTATCAGGATTAGGTACCTGCCCGTAGAAAGGTACCGCCGCTTTGATTTCCGGATTGACGCAGGGCAGCATGAGCGCGTAGGAACCACCCATGCAAAAGCCGGTGACGCCGATCTTGGTCGCATCGACTTCGGGAACCGCTTTCAGATAGGCTACCGTCGCGTTCAGATCGGCGAGCCCGTCCTCCTGCTTCAACCTGTTCATCAGTTTGCCTGCTTCCCCGGCGTCTGCCGTCAGCGCATGGCCCAGACGGGAATACAGGTCCGGAGCGATGGCGACGTAGCCTTCCCCCGCATATCGCCTTGCAATATCCTTCATATGGTCTGTGAGACCCCACCACTCCTGGACGATGATAATGGTCGGCCGTTTTTCCTTGGTTTGCGGAGCGGCCACGAAGGCCTTCATTCCTACTTTTCCGCTCTGATACTGTACGGTCGTTTCTCGAATGGATTCAGCCATGCGTCACCTCCGCACCGTCGCGAGTGTTTCGTTATGAGTGCTGAGTCCTGAGTGCGGGATAGAGGAAGGAGGGAGATTCCAACTCGGTACTCAGGGACTCATACCTCAGCATTTGCCCAGTTCTTAATTGCCCGCCACCATCATTTCTGAAATTTTGACGGTCGGGCTGGTGATGCGCCCTCGGAATACAAGATCGTTCCCGACAAGTTCGATATTTTTGAACATCTGTTTCAGATTGCCCGCGATGGTAATTTCTTCAACCGGATAGGCCAACTCTCCGTTTTCGACCCAAAATCCTGAGGCTCCACGTGAATAATCGCCGGTCACCATGTTGATACCGAATCCGATCAACTCCGTGACATAGAGCCCATCCTTCACCGACCCAATAATCTCTTGTGCGCTGTTCGTTCCAGGAACCAAATAAAAGTTCGTCGGACCGACCGAAGGACTTTCGCCCACACTTCGCGACGCATTTCCGGTCGAAGGAAGCCCCAGCTTCTTTCCCGAGTAGGTATCGAGCAGATAGCTCTTCAGCACGCCACGCTCGACAATCGTATTCTTGCGAGTCGCCAACCCTTCACCATCGAACGGACGAGACCCCAGGCCACCGACCATGCGACCATCGTCATACACCGTGATCAGCTCGGATGCTATCGTTTGCCCCAGTTTGTCGAGAAGAAAGGAGGCGCGCTTGTAGAGCCCATAGCCCGACACTGCACCGCAAAGGTTTGCGAGCAAGCTTCCGGCCGTCTCCTGATCGAACACGACCGGAACTCGTTTCGTCGAGACCTTGCGCGCGCCTAAGCGCCGAACAGCCCGTTTTGCAGCCTCTTGTCCGATCGATTCCGCGGAGGCCAACCGCCCGAACTTACGCTGCACCTCGTACCACGCATCACGTTGCATGGCGCCCGTTTCGGAGTCGGTCGCAATCGGAGAGACGGACAGTGAAAAGTTTGAACTCTTGTAGGACCCGACGAATCCATGACTATTGGCCAGCACCACCCGCCCGGAGGATGAATCAAACTCCGCACCCTCTGAGTTGGTCACCCGCTGGTCGGCCGCGAACGCCGCGGCTTCACCTCGTTTCGCCCAGTCGATCTGCGTCTCCGTATCGAGCACTGTGTCATCATACAGATCGAGGTCTGGCTGATCTGTGGCCATCTGCACAGCATCGGGCAATCCCGACACCACATCCTCGACCACTGCCCCAGCTAAGGTACAGGTGTCCGCGACGAGCCGTTCGAGGGATTCTTGTGAAAAGTCGGAGGTGGAGGTTGTCGCCGACCGTTTCCCGATGAAGACACGGAGGCCGAGCCGCTTCTCCCGCGCCTTGGTCAGTCGATCGACGGCACCGACCCGAACCTGGACGGAAAGGGTCTCTCCATCAGCCACCACAATATCCGCTTCCGTCGCCCCACAGGCCTTCGCGCGAGCAAGGACCTCCGACGCAAGTTGGGCGTACCCGTTGGCTGTTTCTACCGGAACCAAACTTTTTTTAGCCATCGGTGCGTTGCATCAATGCGTTAACCATTGCTCATCGATCAGCGGAACTTTCGTAGATAGAGCGGCTAGCTCCTGGTGCCACCGACCGTAATTTCGTCGATCTTAATGGTCGGTAAGCCGACTCCCACGGGGACCGACTGCCCGTCCTTCCCACAAGTCCCGATGCCGTTATCGAGCTTCAGATCGTGTCCCACCATCGAGACCTTCGTAAGAATCTCAGGTCCGTTCCCGATCAACGTGGCTCCTTTCACCGGCTTCGTAATCTGGCCGTCCTCAATCAGGTAGGCTTCACTCGCAGAAAATACGAACTTCCCGTTCGTAATATCGACTTGCCCACCTCCGAACGAGACGGCGTAGAGCCCTTTCTTGACTGATCGGATAATATCCTGCGGGTCGGACTCCCCAGCCAGCATAAAGGTATTCGTCATACGAGGAAGCACCACACTTTGGTAATTCTCCCGCCGTCCGTTCCCAGTCAAGGGAATCCCCATGAGGCGTGCATTGAGTTTATCGGTAATATAGCCACGGAGAATGCCCTTCTCGATCAGTGTCGTGCAACTGGTCGGAGTTCCCTCATCATCCATATTCAACGAGCCACGACGAGAGGGAAGGGTTCCATCATCCACGATCGTACAGACGTCGGATGCCACGCGCTTCCCGATCAAATTGGAAAAGGCAGACGTTTTCTTCCGGTTAAAGTCGGCTTCCAAACCGTGCCCGATCGCCTCGTGGAGTAAGATGCCGGGCCATCCACCGCCCAGAACGACCGGCATCACCCCAGCCGGAGCGTCGACCGCCGAGAGGTTGAGAATCGCCTCTCGTGCCGCTTCTCGCGCGTAGCCCAGATGGCGCCCTCCTTCTCGATAGAATTCGAACGCAACCCGACCGCCACCACCGAAGCTCCCTACCTGCCGATTATCACCGTCCTCGGCGATACAGGTGATCTGCAGGCGGGATAACGGTTGAATATCGGTCACCAAGGTCCCATCGGAGGTGGCCACCGCCACCACCTTGTACTCGGTGTTAAACGACGCCATCACGTTCTTGATGCGAGGGTCATATCGTCTGGCTTCCGCATCGATCTCGTTCAAGAGCGTCACACGCTCAGGCGTCGCGACTTCGGCTTTGGCCTGTTCCACCGGATAGAGATCTCTCGTGGGGCGTCGTTGCGTGGGCACTGGAACGGGCGAATCCCCTTTGGGGGAGTTGGCGATATACCGCGCCGTATCCGCCGCAATCTCTAGATCCTTTTTCGTGAGTTCATCCGAGTAGGCAAATCCGGTTTTTTCACCGGCCGTTGCACGAACTCCGACACCTTGAGAAATACTTTTAGCTGCACGCTTGACGATGCCTTCCTCCATGGACACCGATTCCGACGTACGCGACTCGAAATACAGATCCGCATAATCCACGTCTCGGACATTGAGCCGATCAAGGGCATGCTGCGCTTCGAACTCAGTGACGCCAAATTTGCTCAATTGGATAAGATCGGACATAGCTCAGTCTTTCTGGTCTCGGTAGTGGCGTAAGAAGGGGACAGTATAGCCCAATCATTTCCGTGGTCGCAATGCAGCGACACCTCTCACGTCGCAATTCTACTAATTGTACGATTACCTTACTATAATGAATGAGTTATCGTTTGACATTCCCTAGGCCCGCCAGTAGACTCTGACCACTTCAGCGCGTCTGCACACTGAACCTGTAGGAGCTGACTCAAGATTCATATGGCACACCAGCCATCTTCAAACCTCGATCGCCTTTCAGAAAGCGAATTAACCGCCAAATTAGAGCTGGATCTGCTCCCAAAACATGTCGCGGTCATTATGGACGGCAACGGTCGCTGGGCTGAGCTACGTGGTCTTCCTCGGATCGCTGGCCATCGCGAAGGCATCAATTCCGTCAGAGAAATGATCACCTTGTGTCTGGAATTAGGCATTCGGGCCCTGACGATCTACGCGTTTTCCCAGGAGAACTGGAATCGCCCAACTCACGAAATCAGCGCCCTCATGGGACTCCTGGAGCATTACCTCTCCACGGAACGGGCGAGTTTGATCGAGCAAGGGGTTCGCTTCCGCACCATCGGACGCCACGATCTCCTTCCGCAATCAGCCCAGCACTGGGTTCGCACCACCGAAAAAGAGACCGCTCATCTCGATAAAATGATCCTGACCGTCGCGTTGAGCTACGGCGGGCGAGCAGAGATCGTCGATGCCGTAAAAGCGCTGATCGGCGATGTCCAAACAGGCACCATACAGCCGAACCAAATCGATGAAACCACGTTCAAAAAGTACCTCTCCACTCATCCGCTCCCTGACCCAGACCTTCTGATTCGGACGAGTGGAGAAACCAGGATCAGCAATTTTCTCCTGTGGCAGTTAGCCTACACCGAGCTGTGCTTCAGCCCGACGCTATGGCCGGATTTTCGCCGGCGGGAGTTCCTCCTAGCGTTGATCGAGTATCAAAAACGGGAACGTCGATTTGGTCGAGTCCTAAGCACCGTATCGTCATAACACTTGTGGGATACCCCCTCGCGACAGAAATCCTTGCCCATAGCACTAGATTTGTGACGACCTCACCGGCACGTACCCGACAATTCGATCTCCGCCGTCTCTACACCGCGCTCGCGCTGATTCCCGCAGTCTATCTCATCATCGCACACCTCGTTCCCTGGGGCTTGACCCTGCTTTTGCTCGTGGTTGGTGTGATTGCCCTGCTGGAACTCTACAAACTCAGCTTCCCCTCAGGCTTGAGTCATCTCCTTCTGGGAGTAGGTCTGGCAGGGTTTACTCTGACACTTATCCAACCACATTTTTCGTTCTCCTGGTCAGAATTGCTCGTGGGCGGTGTCCTGGTGGCCCTCGTGACCGTATCCATCTCCGCTGCGTCCGCAGAACATCGATGGAACGACGCACTCGTGATTCTCCTGGGCATGTTGTACGTGGGGTTCCCTCTGAGCACCGTGGTCTCAGCCCGCGCACTACCTGACGGCCAGTGGCTCGTGCTCTTCCTGGCAGTTGTGACATGGGCGTCAGACATCGGGGCCTACTATGCGGGAACCTTGTGGGGAAAGCATCCGTTACTCCCGTCGATCAGTCCGAAGAAAACCGTCGAAGGGGTGCTCGGTGGACTCATTCTGGCGGTCACTGTGGCACTCCTGGCTCAGCAGTGGTTTGCTTCACAGCTCTCAGTATCCGATGCTTTGATCCTTGGCGCCCTCCTGACGATGGTGGGCCTCATCGGAGATCTTTTCGAATCGTTCATCAAACGACGAACCGGGGTCAAAGACTCGGGCGGGATCTTGCCTGGCCATGGCGGAATGCTGGACCGTCTCGATAGTCTCTTGTTCACTGCCCCCACATTCTACTACTATGTCGCCTACATTCGAGGCCTGTGGCCACTTTCCTGAGTGAATGGAGAGGAGAAGACATGAAGCCGATAATCATCTTGGGATCGACCGGATCGATCGGGACAAATACACTCGATATCGTTCAACGGTTTCCAGATGAATTTCGCGTGGTGGGTCTGACCGCCGGCAACAATATCGAGAAGCTCGAGGAGCAGATTCACCGTTTTAGGCCCAAAGCCGTGGCGGTCTCCACTGAATCCTCTGCCGCCCTCCTTCGCAGCCGATGTGCCGATCTTCGAGTCGAGGTCCTATCCGGGGAAGACGGCATTACCCACGTGGCATCGGTCCTGGATGCTGAATTGGTCATTTCCGCCATCGTGGGAGCCGCCGGGCTTGTTCCGACTTTGTCCGCGATTCGAAGTGGCAAGCATATCGCTTTGGCGAACAAAGAGCCAATGGTCATGGCGGGAAAGTTGATGCAGGATGAAGCTCGCAAACATGGGGTCAAGATTTTCCCGGTCGATAGCGAGCATAGCGCCATCTTTCAGTCGCTGGAGGGGCATCGGATTGAAGATGTCCGGCGACTGATTCTCACGGCGTCCGGCGGAGCGCTCTGGACGCTGACTCCGGACCAGCTTCAAGACGTCACACCTGAACGGGCCTTGCAGCACCCCAACTGGAAGATGGGGGCCAAGATCACCATCGACTCGGCCACCCTGATGAACAAAGGGTTGGAGGTCGTGGAAGCTCGATGGCTGTTTGATATCCCTGAATCCAACATCGAGGTCATGGTCCATCGAGAAAGCATCATTCACTCGCTGGTTGAATACAAGGATCGTTCGATTATTGCCCAATTGGGGCTTCCTGACATGCGAACCCCTATCTCGTACGCGATGCACTATCCTGCACGGATGACGCTTGATCTTCCTTCGCTGGAGTTGACGGAGATCGGACAACTGTCCTTTTTCAAACCCGACCATGATCGATTCCCCTGTCTCAATCTCGGGTATGAATCGCTTCGCATCGGGGGCACCATGCCAGCCACGATGAATGCGGCCAATGAGATTGCCGTCGACGCGTTTCTCAACCATGGCCTCCGCTTCGTTGAAATCCAGCAGGTGATTCGCAACACCATGGAGGCGCATAGTCAGCAAGAAATCACGTGCCTCGATGACGCCTTGGACGCTGATCGATGGGCAAGAGAAAAAGCAGAATCATTGGTGCACGCCTTCTCTCACTCATGATTGTTTTGCATTTCGGATAACGTCTGTTAGAGTTAAAAGACTGAGGAAGCAACAGGGAGCTCTCATGACATCCGCATTCGCCTGGTCCCCCGATACGCTCTGGCTTCTCCTCCAGAAAGCTTGGTGGTTTCTCGTGGTCCTTGGTGTCTTAGTGGCCTTCCACGAACTTGGCCACTTCCTCGCTGCCCGCTGGGTCGGAGTGAAAGTCTTGAAGTTTTCGATCGGGTTCGGCCCGAAGATCTTCGGTCGTCAGGTCGGCGAAACGGAATACCTCGTCTCAGCCGTTCCCCTTGGTGGCTATGTCAAACTATTCGGTGAGGATGAAACAGAAGCCACGACCCCCGATGACCGCCGCCGGTCCTTTTCGCACCAAGGCCTGTGGGGAAAAGTCCTGATCGTCGCCGCCGGCCCGGGATTTAATTTTATTCTGGCCTACTTGATCTTTGCCGGATGGCTATCGACCGGATCGCCCCTCTTTGTCCCGACCTTTCGTGATTTGAGCGCGGATGTCGAGGCGCTCGTTCCTGGATCCCCAGCATCGGTGGCCGGCATGGAAGTCGGCGACCGTGTCGTCAGCGTGAATGGGAAAGAAATCTCTACCAAGACTGAATTGCTGGATCTCGTTTCCCGGAGCAATGGACAGCCGATCTCACTGGAGGTCCGACGAGACGGACACCTCAAAACGCTCACGGCGACTCCCGTGCAGATGACTGGGGATGAGGTAACGACAGAAGAACCGCTGTACACCATCGGGGTCGAAGAAATGCCCGCGTTGGTCACATCGGTCCTGCATGGATCACCAGCGTCCATGGCTGGACTCCAGCCCGGTGATCGGGTGGTCGCGATCGAGGGACAGAGGATCTATTCGTGGTCCCAGATGACCACACACGTGCGAGAGCATCCTGAGACGCCGTTGACATTCGAGGTGCTTCGCGAAGGAATGCGCACCACATTGACCGTCACGCCGGCCAGCGAAAAACTCACGGTCAATGGACAGACCTCTGAAGTGGGAAAGATCGGCATCTCCGGTCCTGGTCGCTCGTTGATGCGGTCCGAGAACGTGGCGGAAGCCGTGTACCAAGGGCTGGAAGCCACGTGGGGATGGACGGAGCTGACGGCCATCGGTCTCTATAAGATGGTGATCGGTGACATTTCGAGCAAGAATATCGGCGGCCCACTGACGATCGCCAATATCTCGGGGGAAGCCGCCTCTCAAGGTGCCTCCAGCGTCGTCTTTTTGATCGCCATTCTGAGCATCAACCTCGGAGTCCTGAATCTGCTGCCGATCCCCATTCTTGACGGTGGCCACTTGCTCTTTTTCTTGATTGAAGGCATCTTACGTAAACCACTTGGCGAGCGACAGCGAGAGGTTGCTCAACAAGTTGGATTGGTCTTATTGGTCGGTGTCATGATCTTCGCCTTTTGGAACGATCTAGAACGGATCTTCTCCCGCTAGACAGAATGCTGAAACAAGTCCCTAACCTCGTTCTCGGCTCCAAGAAATCCTCAACGTACCCCAGAGGGTACGCCTCCGGTTTCTTTTCGCCTGCGGCCTCGTTAGATGACTCGTTTGAGCATTCTGTAAACTCTTCCACCGTTCGACTCATATCCTAACCACCACTACGCCATGAAGATGTCCCAATTGTTAATTCCTACGCTACGGGACGATCCCGGAGAAGCCGAAACCGTCAGCCATCGATTGATGTTGCGCGCGGGGCTGATCCGCAAGGTCGCGGCAGGGATCTATACCTATCTTCCGCTCGGCCTACGGGTCATCCGGAAGATTGAGCAGATCATCCGCGAGGAGATGAATCGAGCCGGCGCGCAGGAGCTGCTGATGCCGATCGCGTCCCCTGCGGAACTCTGGAAAGAAACCGCTCGTTGGGATTACTACGGGAAGGAGCTCTTACGGTTCAAGGATCGTCACGAACGTGATTTCTGTTTAGGTCCGACTCATGAAGAAGTCATCACGGATCTCTTCCGGCGAGAAGTGCGTTCGTATCGCCAGCTCCCGTTGAACTTTTATCAAATCCAAACCAAATTCCGAGACGAAATCCGTCCCCGCTTTGGTCTCATGCGAGGGCGTGAATTCATTATGAAAGACGCCTATAGCTTTGACCTTGATGAAGCCGGCGCCAAGGTCAGCTACCAGAACATGTATGACGCCTATACCAGGATATTCACACGCTGCGGCCTGACCTTCCGACCTGTAGAAGCAGACACGGGGCTGATCGGTGGGGATGTCTCGCATGAGTTCATGGTGCTCGCCGAAACAGGTGAAGCAACCGTCGTATACAGTACGGAGGGATCCTATGCCGCCAACCTTGAACGAGCTGAGGCATGCCCCCCCACTGAAGCAGATACAAGTGCGTTACTCCCGCTGACTGCTGTTGAAACGCCTCAGCGTCGGACGGTAGAAGAGGTCACAGCTTTTTTAAGGGTTTCATCTCGGCAACTGGTGAAGACATTACTGTATCGATCCGGAACCGAATCTGTTGCTGTCTTGATCCGGGGAGATCATGAAGTCAACGAAGTCAAACTGGCGCGGTTGCTCCAGGTGACGGATGTCACATTGGCGGATCCTGACACCGTACAGCGTCTCACAGGGTGCCCCCCCGGATTTGCAGGACCGATCGGGTTGCAGCAGGTTCGCATTCTCGCCGATCGGGCCGTCGAAGGAATAAAAAACGTCGTGGTCGGGGCCAACAAGGCCGACACACACTACCAGAACGCTAACGTCGGTCGCGATTTTTCCGTTGAACAATTTGCCGACCTTCGGAATGTGCAAGCCGGCGATCCATCCTCTCGTGGTCCTGGTGTGTTGACGCTCGCCAAGGGAATCGAAGTTGGACAAGTCTTCTTGCTCGGCACCAAGTACAGTCAGAAAATGAACGCCACCATCCTCGATGAGCAAGGCAAAGAGCGCTTAGCCATCATGGGTTGTTACGGCATCGGTGTGGGACGCACAGCCGCCGCAGCGATCGAACAACATCACGACGACAAAGGCATCATCTGGCCGTTTCCCATTGCACCGTTTCATGTTCACTTGTTGACGGTCAGCCAATCCGAAAAGACGACCGAAACCGCTGCCCGGCTCTACCCAGAATTAGAGAATGCAGGCTTTGAGGTCCTCTGGGACGATCGTCCTGATCGAGCAGGGGTAAAATTCAATGACGCCGATCTGATCGGAATCCCCTTTCAGGTCGTCATTGGCGACAAGGGCCTCGCCGATGGAATCGTGGAGATCAAGATCCGGAAGGGAGGACTCAAGTCTCGGATAGCCCCTCACGATCTGGTCGACCACCTAAAAACACTTCGCCTCGAGCATGATCCATCTGTTCGGTGAGACGGCTACGCGCACGCACTACTCCTCCCTCGCCAATCGTTGATCTTCCTTCGATGGAAAATGTCTTTTCCTTGCCTTCCCGTCTCTTTCGGCTAGACTGAAACTCGATTCACAACGGTGGGCCGCGATCGCGAAGCAAGGGTCTTCTGATCCAGCGCGCAACCCGATTGTTCCGCGTCTCAACGGCAGCGAAAGCAGAGTCGGATGCAAGCCAAGCCCATAACTCCCAACGTCCAGGAATTACAACAAAAGGTTGAGCACGCAGAGCATGTCAAACGCATTACCACTCAAATTCATGCGGCCAACAATCTCGATCAAATCCTTCTGGACCTGCACAAAGATATCCTCAGTTTGTTCGACGCAGAAGATTTAACCCTCTTCGCGTTCGACACCGACAAAAAAGAGATTTTCTCCAAAGTTCCCCACATCGACGGTGTTGAGGAAGTCCGTATCCCCATTACCGAGCAGAGTCTGCCCGGCTTCTGCGCCAAGTACCTCCGTCCAGTGAACATCGCCGATGCGTACAACATGGCGGAGCTCAAGGCCACTCACCCCGCTCTCGTTCATGATACCTCCTACGACAAACGGACCGGGTTCAAAACCAAACAGGTGCTGACGTACCCGATCGTCGCCGACAATAAATACTTGATGGGAGTGCTTCAACTCCTCAACAAGAAGAGCGGGAGTCGGTTTACCCGAAAAGATGAAGAATCGGTCGATGAAATTGCGAAGGCGCTCGGGATTGCATTCTTCAACCTTCGAAAGATCTCAAAAAAGAATCCCACCAAATTTGACCTCCTGGTGAGTAATAGCCGGATCACGCAAAATGAGCTCGACCAGGCTATCGCCGACTCTCGAAAGGGCATGAACGACCTTGAGAGTATCCTCATTGAAAAATACAAAGTCCCCAAGATTGATATCGGTAAATCGCTGGCCCAGTTTTATAAGTGCCCCTATATCGAGTACAGCGAGCGAACGATCGTCGACGTGGAGCTCTTGAAAAATCTGAATGTCGACTATCTGAAGAAAAACCACTGGATGCCGCTGAAGCGCGATCGTACGGCCATCGAAATTCTGACCGACGATCCAGGCGATCTTGACCGTGTTCAGGATATCAAACGCACATTCCCTGGCCTGAATATCCGCTTCGCCGTGAGCCTCCGCCGAGACATCTCGCAGTTTCTTGGCTCAGCGACCGGACAGGGAGGGGATGGCGGAGGACGCAAGCTCGATGAGAATGTATCCGACATTCTCGGAGAACTGGTCACCGAGGCTCAGGCCGAGGCGATGGAAGACTCCGGTTTGGGTGGAGGGCTGGACGAAAACGACAGCGCCATCGTCCGGCTGGCCAACCAAATCATTGCCGATGCCTACCGCCAAAATGCCTCGGACATTCACATCGAGCCCTACGGAGAGAAACGCGAAACGCTCGTGCGTTTCCGAGTTGACGGTGAATGCTTCGAGTACATGAAGATCCCGCAGAGCTATCGCCGTGCGATCGTGTCTCGGCTCAAGATCATGGCCAGTTTGGATATCGCCGAGCGCCGGAAACCTCAGGATGGGAAAATCAAGTTCAAGCTCTCGGAGTCGAAAGAAATTGAGCTCCGTGTCGCGACGCTCCCCACCGCCGGATACAACGAAGACGTGGTAATGCGTATCCTTGCGGCAAGCGAACCACTGCCACTTGATAAAATGGGATTCTCCGAACGCAACCTCAAAGTGTTGAAGGAAATTTCCGAAAGACCATACGGCATCATTCTCTGTGTCGGTCCGACCGGTTCAGGAAAAACGACGACGCTCCACTCGGTGTTGGGCAACATCAATACTCCGGACATCAAGATATGGACGGCCGAGGATCCAGTCGAAATCACGCAGTACGGCCTTCGCCAAGTACAAGTCCAGCCGAAGATCGGCCTTACCTTCGCTGCAGCCATGCGCGCATTTCTCCGGGCCGACCCCGACGTCATCATGGTGGGAGAAATGCGGGATAAGGAAACCGCTGACACTGGCATTGAAGCATCGTTGACCGGTCACCTTGTCCTCAGCACACTCCACACCAACAGCGCCGTCGAAACCGTCACCCGACTCCTTGACATGGGTTGTGATCCGTTCAGCTTTGCCGATGCCATGTTAGGCGTCCTCGCGCAACGTCTGGCTCGTAGAATATGCAAGGAATGCAAAGAGCAATACATCGGAACCAAAGAAGAGTATGAAGAACTCCGATTAGGCTACGGCCCTGAGTATTGGGACAAGCTCGGCATCAAGCAAGATAATGCGTTCCGGCTTTCGCGCGGAAAAGGCTGCGAGACATGCAATCGCTCCGGCTTCAAGGGGCGCGTCGCCCTCCACGAGCTGCTCCTTGGCACGGATGAAATGAAACGTATGGTGCAAATGAAAGCGCGCACCGAGGATATGCTGAAAACAGCCCTCCAGGAAGGTATGACGACGCTCGTCCAAGACGGAATCCACAAGGTCATGCAAGGTCACACCACCTACAAAGAAGTCAAAGCGGTGGCGATTAAGTAGCGTTCAAGGTCCGCGCGATTGCAACTCCATTTTTCTTGGAACTGGCCCTTTCACTTCCTATCCACAACCGTGTAGAATGCCGCCCCGTTTAACAGGAGTATCGACGTCATGCGATTATCCAAGCTCCTTGTAGCATCGTTAATTCTTCTTGCCGGGTGCGAATCCCTCGACCGTACGCTCACAAATACAGAACGTGTGCTTGGTAGCCGTACCGGCAGAACCGTCCTCGACCTTGCCACGGGCAAGGACCCTAAGCTACTCGTCAAAGAGCGGGTTGATGCCTATCAGCGTGATCCCCAGGCCGTACTTCGGGATCTGAGGACGATTCAACGAGACTTCAACACGATCATGACAGCCCTCACGGGGCGAGTCCGACAGACGTGGGGTGAGAAAGAAATCAAGGTTCCGGAACAAAAGAAGTATGTGAAGTACACGCAGAATTACATGAGCCGGAGCGTCGTCGACTTCGACAATGGGTCAATTGTGGTGGAGACTCTGGACGAGAAAGCGCCGAAAGAAAGTTTAAAGAACGCCATCGTCACGACCTTGCTGACTCCGGACGACCCACGCTCCGTCGATCTATTTTCCGACAAAGCCGTGACGCTCACGAGTGAGCGGCCTCCATATTTATTAGGTCTGGTGCTGGACCAACAAGGACAGCCAATCCGCACCCCAGCCCAAGCGGAAGCATTTGCGGCTTCAACGCTCAATAGCGCCGAGACACGACCGGTGGATCAGAACGGAGCGGCGAAGCAGGCACTGGTGGTCGAGATCAGGATGGTGGCGAATTTCTCGAACCGGCAAGCCGAGAAGTACCGCGCAACCGTCACCAAGTATGCGGAACAGTTTAAGATCAGTCCGAGTCTAATTTTTGCGGTCATTCGAACGGAAAGTAACTTCAACCCTTTTGCCGTGAGTTCCGCCCCGGCTTATGGGCTGATGCAGTTGGTGCCAAGCAGTGGAGGTCGCGATGCGTATCGAAAAGCCAAAGGAAAAGATACAATACCATCGCGCGAATATCTGTTCGACCCGGAGAACAACATTGAGCTCGGCAGTGCCTATCTCAATGTCCTATCTTACAATTTACTTGAACAGATCGACAACGAGGTCTCGCGGGAATATTGCGTCATCTCAGCCTATAACACAGGTTCCGGAAATGTGTTCAAGACATTTGGCAATAACTCCGTATCCGCCGTCAATCAAATTAACAGCCTCGAGCCTCCGGCCGTCTACGACCGATTACGGAACAACCTGCCGTACCAGGAAACCAGAGATTACCTCGTGAAGGTCGTCGGCTTCCGTAAGCAGTTCGTGTCTCTCCCCGAAAGCAATGGACGTTGAGTCTCTTGGTGCATTCGGTTAGCTTCGGAGATCAGCCTAACAAGGTTAGGCCACGACCGTCGGGCCAGACTTGGACTGGTGGGTCATGAAGGCCAGAATATGTTTGTTGTCGCTCGGAGATAACCCTTCGAACTCCACTCCATACGTGTGTTCTTTGCCCCACCTGACGGTGGCAGTTTTGATGACCATTGATGCGGCCTGATCAGGTAATCGTAACTGCATCGCGATCCGGTCTCCAGGTGTGATCACGGCTTCGGTCATGACACGTACCCCTTTGGTGGAGAGGTCGTAGATAATGCCCAATCCCTGCTCAACTGCTCCTTTTTTGACCAAACCCACTCGTGCCAGTGCACAGGGGAACGGAGCGGATACCCGCACGCGAGGATATTTTCGTAATTGCGGCGTGCCGTGAACACCGAGCGGCTTGAAATCTGGATCATCCATATTCTACTCCTTCGCTAAACCAGAGAGACCCATGTACTCGGCCAACCGGTTCAAAGACGCTTCTGAAAGCGCACTGAACGCAAGTCCATGGAATTGATAGTTTGTCCAACACACGGTGGCCATCGCCACCTCAACCGGAGGGGTACTCTTGTTCAATCGAAGCACGAGAGAAACCTGATCGCCTGGTTTGATGGCTGCATCGGTACTGACGCAGGCGCCGTGCAGCGATAGGTCATACACCAAGCCAACGTCATGGACCGGCTTCCGGAACCACCCTCGTGTTGTTTGAGAAGATACCGAGCAGCTGAACGGCGTTGGGATGCGAACCCTGGAATACTGCCGAGCTTTGTTTCGCGCCAGCTTCTGCTGAGGAACCAGCTGCATGCCAATCTACCTCGTGAGGGATACTGTATCCCACGAGGTAGATTTTGCGAACTGTTTTTACACTTTACGAATGTCTTGTCGAAGAAGGATTGGGAGTTGAAGATCCAGCATGAGCACCTCTCGACATCGGACGACGGTACCGTCCTGTACTCTTCATATGATTGGCGGAGGAATGCTCATGACGACGGACTTGTCTGGCTCCATCATTCACAGCAGATGGCGGCGCCCCACTCCCAGCGGCAAGCGGAACAGCTTGCCCCAACAGCCGCTCGATGTCTCGAAGTTGAGACCGATCTTCACCTGTCACAAAGCTCGTTGCGCGACCGGTCGTCTTCATCCTCGCCGTCCGTCCGATACGATGCACATAATCCTCCGGACAATTGGGCAAATCAAAATTGATCACGTGGCCGATGTTCGCGACATCAATCCCTCGAGCAGCGATATCCGTCGCAACTAGCACCCGAAATGCTCCGCGTTTAAACCCCTCTAGCGCCGCACGTCGCTGTGACAGACTTCGGCCTCCATGCAAGATCGCCACTCGATGGCCCGCGCGACCCAACATGCGACCCAACCGATCCGCCCGATGCTTCGTCCTCGTGAAAACCAAGGCCGTATCCTTATCGGCCCCTAGGAGGGATAAGAGAAGATCGGACTTATCGGTGTGGGATGTATAATGGATCGCTTGAGTCACTCCGTCCGCCGTCGTCGCCGAAGGGGCAACCATGACACGCACAGGATTCCTGACGCTGGCTTGAACCAACCGGGCAAGATCCGCCGGCAATGTGGCCGAAAAGAGTAAGGTCTGTCGCTCCTCAGGCAAGGCATCAAGAATCTGATTGATTTGCGGGGCAAAGCCCATATCCAACATCCGATCCGCCTCATCCAATACCAACATCTTCATGGACGACAATAAAATCGTGCCGTTCCACATGTGATCAAGAAGTCGACCAGGCGTCGCCACTAAGATGTCCGGTCGCTGCCGCAAACCTCGCACCTGCGCTTGCATGTCAGCTCCTCCCACAATGACAGTGGCGGAGATGCCTCGACTCCGCCCGAGCTTCTCAATCGTGGCCAGCGTCTGCAAGGCGAGTTCGCGCGTCGGCGCGAGGATCAGCGCCTTTGGCTGCCCCTTCGGGAGGGTAGCCAGGCGTTCGACAATCGGAATCACAAACGCCGCCGTTTTACCGGTGCCAGTCTGAGCGCATCCGATCACATCTCGTCCAGCTAGAGCCGGAGGGATGGCTTGTTCTTGAATGGGAGTGGGTGAGGCAAACCCAGCTTCCGCTAGGTCGCGTAAAAGAGCCTCGGACAAACCGAGAGCGTGAAAACTGCGTTGAGCAGACGTATCCACTACATTATCCTTTCAGTTTGATCGCATTATGACGGGATCAGAGAACCGAGGGGAGA
>Ga0224510_10000115_pt1 | contig 69136 bp, 71 predicted proteins | sample SF_May12_sed_USG_FD_170161 | JGI IMG/M metagenome (GOLD analysis project Ga0224510, IMG submission 170161) | Sediment microbial communities from San Francisco Bay, California, United States - SF_May12_sed_USGS_4_1 | ecosystem: Environmental > Aquatic > Marine > Sediment | place: USA: California... | reverse complement strand
GCTCGCCGGCATGCCGCAGGACGAGCTGGTGCGCAAGTTCAAGGAGTTCCGCTCGGGCGCCAAGCCGGCGACCGTCATGCACCAGATCTCCAAGGGCTATACCGACAATCAGATCGAGCAGATCGCCGCGTACTTCGCGGCGCAGAAGAAATAGGGGACGGCCATGAGCAGAACTTTCGATCGACGCGACTTTCTCAAAGTGGGCGGCGCCGCGGCGGCACTCGCCGCAGCAGGCTGCGCGACCACCGGGGGCGCCAAGGGCCGCGTGGTGGTGATCGGTGGCGGCTTCGGCGGCGCAACTGCGGCCAAGTACATCCGCCTGTGGGGCTCGGGCATCGAAGTCACGCTGGTGGAGCGCCAGACAGACTTCGTTTCGTGCCCGATGTCCAACCTGGTGTACGGCGGCTCGAGGACCATGAAGGACATCACCTACGGCTATAGCGCGCTGGGGCGCTATGGCGTGCAGCTGGTGCGCGACGAGGCCGTCGCGGTCGACACGTCCGCAAGGACGGTCAAGCTGGCGGGCGGCAGCAACCTCCCGTACGACCGGCTGATCGTCTCGCCGGGCATCGACTTCATGTACGAGCAGATCGCCGGCTACGAGATGGCGATGCGCGACGAGCGCGTCGTGCATGCCTGGAAGGCGGGGCCGCAGACGGTCGCGCTGCAAAGGCAGCTCGCCCAGATGCGCCAGGGCGGCGTGTACGTGCTCGCGGTGCCGCTCGCGCCCTACCGCTGCCCGCCCGGACCCTACGAGCGGGCGAGCCAGGTCGCCAATTACTTCAAGAAGCACAACCCGCGCGCCAAGGTGCTGATCGTGGACGCGAACCCCGACGTCACCTCGAAGGGCAAGTTGTTCAAGCAGGCGTGGGCCGACCTCTACCCGGGCATGATCGAGTTCCGCGGCAACTCCAAGGCGGTCGCCGTCGACGCGCGCAACGGCATCGTCAAGACCGAGGTCGAGGAGGTCAAGGGCGACGTGCTGAACGTGGTGCCGGCGCAGCGCGCCGGCAACATCGCCGTCAAGGCAGGGCTGGTGAACGCCAATAACCGCTGGTGCGGCGTGGATTGGCGCACGACGGAGTCGACCGCGGTCAAGGGTGTGCACGTGCTGGGCGACGCGACGCTCTCCGCCCCGGGGATGCCGAAGTCGGGCAGCATGGCCAACCAGCAGGCCAAAGTGTGCGCCGCGGCGGTGGTGGCGCTGCTCAGCGACCGCGAGCCGCTCTCCGATCCGAGGATCGTGAATACCTGCTACAGCTACGTTTCCGACGACGAGGTCATTCACGTCGCCTCGGTGCACGAGCTCGACGCAAGCAAGAAGACGTTCGTTGCGATCAAGGGTGCCGGCGGGCTGTCGAGCGCGCGCAACACGCTCGAGGGCAAGTACGCCTGGTCCTGGGCGCAGAACATCTGGGCCGACACGCTCGGCTAGCAGCCGGCCGTCTGCAGAAGGCCCCGCCACGGCGGGGCCTTTTTCATTCCAGGCCGCTCAGGTACTCGGACACCGCGCGGATCTCGCCATCCGTCATCTTCGCGGCGATGGTGTGCATGACGGCGTTGTCGTTCGTGCGCACGCGCGCGCCAAAATTCCTGAGTTGCGTGGCCAGGTAGGACGCAACCTGCCCCGCGAGGCGCGGCAGGCTCTCCGAGCCATGTCCGCGCTCGCCGTGGCAGCCGACGCAGGCCGCCGCCTCGGTCGCGGCTCCGCCCTGGCGGTAGACGACCATGCCCTGCGCCGCCAGGCTGGCGTCCGTCGGCGGGTGCGGCCGGCTTGCCTGCCGGCTGAAGTACAGCCCGAGCGCGCGCATGTCTTCCGGCGTGAGCGCGCCGACCATGCGCGGCATGACTTCGCTCTTGCGCTCGCCGCTCTTGAAGTTGGCCAGCTGCTTGGCGATGTACTTCTCGTTCTGCGCCGCGAGGCGCGGAAACAGCTCGGTTGCCGACTCGCCCTGCATACCATGGCACAGGAAACAACTGCCGGCGACGATCTTCTTTGCGCGTGCGAGCTCGGCTTCCTGCGCGCCGGCCGGTGCCGCAGCGGCGAGGACGCAGACGAACGCGAGTGCCCTCATCGCCCGGTGCTGCCGAAGCCTCCGGCGCCGCGGCAGCTCTCGGCGAACTGCTCGACCACGTCGAACTCCACCTGCACCACCGGCACGACGACCAACTGGGCGATGCGCTCGAGGGGCTGCACGGTGAACGCGGCCTTGCCGCGGTTCCACACCGACACGAACACCTGCCCCTGGTAATCGGAGTCGATCAGTCCGACGAGGTTGCCGAGCACGATACCGTGCTTGGCGCCAAGCCCCGAGCGCGGCAGCACGACCGCCGCCAGCCCCGGATCGCCGAGATGAATGGCGATGCCGGTGGGCACCAGCTGGCTATCGCCCGGTTGCAGTACGAGCGGCGCATCGAGACAGGCACGCAGATCCAGGCCGGCCGCGCCGGGCGTCGCGTAGTGGGGAAGGTTCTCGCGGATCCTCGGGTCGAGGATTCGTATTTCAAGCCTTCGCACGCGTGCGCTTCTCTCCTGCCAGCATGCGGGCGACGTGCGCGACGATCTCGCGCGCCAGCTCGAGCTTGGGCGCCGGGCCCAGCGGATGCCGGCCGTCGTCGTCGAACAGCGTGACCTCGCTGTCATCGGCGCCCAGCGCGCGCTGCGCCAGGTTGGCGACGAGCAGGGGCACGTCCTTCTTCGCGCGCTTGGCCTGCGCGTTCTCGGCGAGCTTCTCGCTCTCGGCGGCGAAGCCGACGCAGAAGGGTGCGTCCTTCAGCGCCGCGACCCACGCGAGGATGTCTGGATTCTCGATCAGCTCGAGCGTCATTCCGCCGCCCGCGCCCTTCTTGATCTTCTGCGCCGCGCGGTTCTTCACGCGATAGTCGGACACGGCGGCCACGCCGAAGAACAGGTCGCTGTCCGGCGCCAGCTTCTTCACCGCCTCGAACATCTGCTCGGCGGTGCGCACCGCGATGCGCTGCACGCCGGCAGGCGCGTCGAGCGCCGTGGGTCCGCTCACCAGCGTCACACGCGCGCCCGCCTCGCGCGCCGCGCGCGCCACGGCGTAGCCCATCTTGCCAGAGCTGGCGTTGGTGATCACGCGCACGGGATCGATGGGCTCCTCGGTGGGACCCGCGGTCACCAGCACGCGCTTGCCGGCCAGCGGCTTGGGCTGAAACAACGCCTCGATCTCGGCGAGGATCTCCTCCGGCTCCAGCATGCGACCCATGCCGACCTCGCCGCAGGCCTGGTCACCCGCGGCCGGCCCCGCGAAGTGCACGCCGTCGCCGCGCAGCGTGTGCACATTGCGCTGCGTGGCCGCGTTCTCCCACATTTCCACGTTCATCGCCGGCGCCACCAGCAGCGGGCTGCGACGCGCCGCGCACAGCGTCGACAGCAGGTCATCGGCGAGCCCGCCGGCGAGCTTTGCGAGAAAGTCGGCCGTCGCCGGCGCCACCACGATCAGTTCGCGGTCGCGCGACAGCTCGATGTGTCCCATGTTGTCGCGCACGCGCGGATCCCACAGGTCGGTCCACACGGCCTGGCCGGTGAGGGCCTGCAGCGTCACCGGGGTCACGAACCGCGTCGCGGCCTCGGTCATGGCGACGCGCACGTCCGCGCCCTCCTTGACCAGCAGGCGGGCGAGCTGCGCGGCCTTGTAGGCGGCAATGCCACCGGTGACGCCCAGCAGAAACTTTTTGCCCTTCAGGGTCATCGTGCGTCGGGCTGGCGCGTTAAGGAAGGGGAATTCTAGGGGAATTCGGGGGGGATCGCTCTGCCAATCGCCGACTGGCCCGCGGGAGAGCGTCCGCGCGAGCGCCTGCTCGCCCAGGGCGCCGGCGCACTGACCGACGCCGAGCTCCTCGCCCTGTGCCTGCGCACGGGCGTGCGCGGCATGAGCGCGGTCGACCTGGGGCGGGAGTTGCTCGCACGCCGTGGGGGCCTGACGGGGCTGCTGGGGGCCGATCACCGGGAACTCGCGCGCATCAAGGGCATGGGTACTGCCAAGGCGGCGCTGCTGGCGGTCGTCCTCGAGCTCGCCCGCCGCGCGTTGCGCGAGCAGCTGCGGGCCGGTGCCGCGCTCACCGCGCCGGGTGCGGTACGGGACTATCTGCGCCTGACGCTCGGCAGCCGGCCCCACGAGGCGTTCCTGTGCCTGTTCCTCGACGCGCAACATCGCGTCATCGGCATCGAGGAGTTGTTCCGCGGCACCCTGACGCAGACCAGCGTATACCCGCGCGAGGTCGTCAAGGCCGCGCTGGCGGCCAATGCCGCCGCCTTGATCTTCGCGCACAACCACCCCTCGGGCGTGGCGCAGCCGTCCCAGGCGGACGAGCTGCTCACGCGGCAGCTCAAGGAAGCGCTGGCGCTGGTTGACATCCGGGTGCTGGACCACTTCATCGTCGCCGGAAACCAGGCTCTCTCGTTTGCCGAGCGCGGGCTGCTGTAGGCGGCGAAAGGACGGACAGGCGCCCGATTTTTCTCTATAATCCGCGCCTTTCGCGCATTTCGGAGTCCGCCATGTCCCGCGTCTGCCAAGTCACCGGCAAGAAGCCGATGAAAGGAAACCTGGTCTCGCACGCCAACAACAAGACCCGGCGCCTGTTCCAGCCCAACCTGCACTACCGCCGCTTCTGGGTGGAGAGCCAGAACCGCTGGGTGCGCCTGCGGGTCAGCACCGCCGGCTTGCGCAAGATCGACAAGCTGGGCGTCGAAGCGGTGCTGGCGGAGATCCGCGCGAGGGAGAAGGCGGCAAACAAGCAGAAGGAGGCCCGCTGATGCGCGACAAGATCAAGCTCGAATCGACCGCCGGCACCGGCCATTTCTACACGACGACCAAGAACAAGCGCACCACACCGGACAAGATGGAGATCAAGAAGTACGATCCCAAGGCGCGCAAGCACGTCCTGTACAAGGAAGCCAAGCTCAAGTAGCCGGACGCACGGCGCAAAAAAAAGGCCCGCGCAAGCGGGCCTTTTCGTTTCTACGGGACGCTCAGGCGTAGCTGCGCAGGCGCCGCGAAAAATCCATCAGCGGAGCGATGCCGCTCGCCTCGGCGCGCTGGCACCAATCCTGCAACTGGCGCAGCAGCTGCTCCTTGGACGCGTGCGAACGCTCCCACAGCGCGATCAGCTCGTCGCGCATGCTGACCGCGATCTGCAGCGCCCGCGACGGCTTGAGCGCCTCGGCCACGCGCGCGCGGTCGGTTTCGGCGCCGTAGCCGATGCGCACCAGCGCGCGCTTGAGCGACTTCAGCAACTCGGCGTCGCGCGGCGACCACTGCTGCAGCCGCGCCACTTCGTCGCTCCAGGTGCGCTTCACGGCCTTGGCGTAGCTCGCGAGCACGTCGTAGCGATTGGCGATCACTGCCTGCAGGGTGTCGTAGTCGCACATGGTCTTGGCCGGCTCGAAGCGCGGCGTCGGCGCCACCTTCTTCACCGTGGCCAGGCCGAGCGCTTCCAGGACGCGGATGTACACCCAGCCGATGTCGAACTCGTACCATTTCGCCGACAGCTTGGCCGACGTGGCGTAGGCGTGGTGATTGTTGTGCAGTTCCTCGCCGCCGATCAGGATGCCCCAGGGAATGATGTTCTTGCTCGCGTCGGCGACGTCGAAATTGCGGTAGCCAAACCAGTGGCCGATACCGTTGATGACGCCGGCCGCCCAGAACGGGATCCACACGATCTGCGTGGCCAGCACCAGCAGGCCCGGCACGATGCCGAACAGCGTGACATTGACGATTCCCATCAGCGTCAGGCCGAGGACGGAAAAGCGCGTGTACACGTTGCGCTCCATCCAGTCGTCCGGCGTGCCGTGGCCGTAACGCTCCAGCGTCTCGGCGTTATAGGACTCCTTGACGTACAGGAACACGCCGCCCCACAGCACGCGGTTGATGCCGAGCACCTGCGGGCTGTGCGGGTCCTCGGGGGTTTCGCACTTGGCGTGGTGCTTGCGGTGAATCGCGGCCCACTCCTTGGTGACCATGCCGGTGGTCAGCCAAAGCCACAAGCGGAAGAAATGGGACACCAGCGGATGCAGGTCCAGTGCGCGATGCGCCTGGTGGCGATGCAGAAAGATCGTGACGGAAGCGATGGTGATGTGCGTCAGGCCGAGCGCGACGAGCACCATGCCCCACCAGGACAAATCGAACAATCCAGAGAAAATCATCAGTAGATTCTAGTAGTTATGGAAGAAGTGGCGACCGATTCTACGCGATTGGACCACCCATGCAACAGGGAATTCCCCAAGCAAGGTAAGGAATTTCCGTATCGGACGTAACCGCCCGTGCCGCAAGGGGAAAGTCGCTCAACGGCGCTGGAATGCAGCGGCGAAGAAGCCGTCGCAGCCATGCCGGTGCGGCCAGAGCCGCAACTGGTCGTCGCACTCGAGCGCAATGCGCTGCGCCGCCAGGGCTTCCCGGCACGAGAGCGCGTCGAATTCGAGGTGCGCAGCGGCAAATGCCCGCGCCACGTCCTCGTTCTCTTCGGGCAGGATACTGCAGGTTGCATAGACCAGCCGGCCGCCGGGCTTCACCAGGCGCGCGGCGGCACCGAGGATCGACGCCTGCTTCGTCGCAAGTTCGCGGATCGCTCCGGCGTCGTGCCGCCACTTCAGATCAGGGTTGCGCCGCAGCGTGCCGAAACCGCTGCACGGTGCGTCCACCAGGACGCGATCGAGCTTTGATGCCAGCCGCTTGGCGCGCGCATCGCCCTCGCCCGACAGCACCAGCGCGTGCACATTGGACACGCCGGCGCGCGCCGCGCGCGGCGCGAGCTCGCCCAGGCGCCGGCTGGACACGTCCATCGCGTAGATGCGGCCCGTACCGCGCATGAGCATGGCCAGCGCGAGCGTCTTGCCGCCCGCGCCTGCACAGTAATCGGCGATCATTTCGCCGCGCCGCGGCGCGAGGAGATAGGCAAGCAGCTGGCTGCCTTCATCCTGCACTTCGATGACGCCCTGCCGGAACAGCGGGTGGCGATTCACCGCCGGCTTGCCCGCCAGCCGGATGCCGGCGGGCGAATATGGGGTCGGTGCGCCCTCGATGCCGTCCGCGCGCAGGCGCGCAAGCACTTCCTCCCTGCCCGACTTCGCGAGGTTGACCCTCAGGTCGAGCGCTGCAGGGTTGAGCAGGCCCTGGGCGATGCGCATGGCCTCCTCATCACCGTGCAACGCCACCAGCCGCTCCCAGAGCCAGTCGGGGAGATCGGCGCGCACCGCAGGGGCAAACGTCTCGCTGCGCGCGGCGCGCACGCGCGCCACCAGCGCTAGCTCGTCCTCGCGCAGCACACCATCGAGCGCGCGTCCCGACAGGCCGCGCACGCGCACGAGCGCAGCAATCGCCAGCGCCCGTGGCGCGTCCGAACCCGCCGCCACTGCGAGCGAGCGCCGCCTGCGCAGCACCGCGTATACGGTCTCGGCGACGAAGGCGCGGTCCTGCTGCCCGAGATTGCGATGCGCCCGGAAGTAGCGCGACACCGCCGCGTCGGCCGGCCCACCTTGCGCGAGCAGCTCCCCGAGCAGCGCCTCCGCTCTCGCCAGCTGCGCGCGGAAGATCACGGCGCGGGCGTGATGCGCGCCGCCAGCTGGTCGATGCGCGTGCCGTCCTTGCGGACCACGAGCACGCGCAACGGCAGGTACGCGTGGCCGGCATCCAGCCACCACTCCGTCGCGCGCCCATCGTTGTCGCGCTTGACGAGATGCAGCGCGTCGAACTCGCCGGCCGGCACGCGCAGGCGCTCGCGGCCCGCGATCTCGAATACGTAGTGCGCAACGCCCTTGCCGTCCGCGACGTGGAAATCCAGCGGGCCCTTGCCGGGCACCTTGAACGCCGGCGCGAACACGAGGCTCAGGCGGTCCTGGGCGTTCGGCGGGATCGGCTCGGTGCGCGGCGCGCCCCGGAACTGCTGGATGAGGGTGCGCTCCTTCCAAGAGAAGCGCGCTGTCGCGAGGTCACGGCGCGGGCGGCGGTCCTCGTAGACCAGCGGGCGCAGGCCGTCCGGCGTCACCATTCCCTCGCTCGTGCGCCGGACCTCTCCCAGCAGCGACAGCAGGCCGCTGCCTTCCCAGGTCTCGACGAGCCGGTAGGTCTTTCCGTCGTGCTCGAGGACGTGCTTCGCCGTGGCCATGGCGCTGCCGTTGTAGCGCACCTCGTAGTCGATGACCACGCGCTCCGGGGGCGCGGCATGCACGTCGCAGGCCACCACCAGCAGACTAGAGGCGATTGCCGTGCACCATCTGCGCATGGTTGCCTTTCACCCGGACTTCGCCGTCGTTCAGCTCCAGCAATCCGTCGAGAAACCAGCGGATCGCGCGCGGGTAGAGCTCGTGCTCCTGCACCAGCACGCGCGCCGCGAGCGAATCTGCCGTGTCGCCCGCCAGTACCGGCACGGCGGCCTGCGCGATGATCGGGCCGTGGTCCAACTGCGCCGTCACGAAGTGCACAGTGCAGCCGTGGCGCGTGGCGCCGGCCGCCAGCGCGCGCGCATGCGTATCCAGGCCCGGGAATTCGGGCAGCAGGGACGGATGGATGTTCACGATGCGCCCGGCGTAGCGCGCGACGAATGCCGGTGTGAGGACACGCATGAAGCCGGCGAGAGCCACCAGCCTGGGCGCATGCCGGTCGATCTCGGCGCCGAGCGCCGCCTCGAAGGCCTCGCGCGAGGCGAACGCGCGGTGCTCGACCACCGCCGTGGCGATGCCGCGGCGCGCCGCCAGCGCCAGCCCCGGCGCATCGGCGCGGTTGCTGATCACCGCCGACACCGGGATTCCGGCGTCGAGCATGGCCTGCAGGTTGCTGCCGCGGCCGGAAATGAGAACGACGACCGACATCAGATGGGCAGTCTAAACCACGCGCAAGGCGCGACGCGCGTCATCCCGGCCCCGGGCGCGTCATCGCCTCGGCGTCCACCCAGCGGTCGAATTGCTCGGCGCTGACGAAGCCCAGCGCCAGCGCGGCGGCGCGCAGCGTGCTGCCCTCGCGGTGCGCCTTGTTCGCGATCTCAGCGGCGCGGTCGTAACCGATGTGCGGCGCCAGCGCCGTCACCAACATCAGCGAGCGCCCCACCAGCTCGCGCACCCGCGCCTCGTTCACCTCGATGCCGCGCGCGCAATGCTCCTCGAACGACGCGCAGCCGTCCGCCAGCAGGCGCACGCTCTGCAGGAAATTGTGGATCAGCAGCGGCTTGTAGACGTTGAGCTCGAAGTGCCCGGAGGCCCCGCCAATGCCGACCGCCGTGTCGTTGCCCATGACCTGCGCGCAAAGCATCGTCAGGGCCTCCGCCTGGGTGGGATTGACCTTGCCCGGCATGATGGAGCTCCCTGGCTCGTTCTCCGGGATCGTGAGCTCGCCCAGCCCCGAGCGCGGGCCGGACGCGAGCCAGCGCACGTCGTTGGCGATCTTGCTCAGCGCCACAGCCAGCACGCGCAGCGCCCCGTGCGCGAACACCAGCGCCTCGTGGCCGGCCAGCGCCGCGAACTTGTTGGGCGCTGTGGCGAACGTGAGGCCGGTGGCCTGTGACAGGTCCTTCGCCATGCGCTCGGCGAATTCGGGATGCGTGTTCAGGCCCGTGCCGACGGCCGTGCCGCCGATGGCGAGCTCGCGCAGGCCAGGCAATGCGAGCCCGATGGCCGACGCCGACTGGGTCAGCTGCATTACGTAACCGGAGAACTCCTGGCCGAACGTCAGGGGCGTGGCGTCCTGCAGGTGCGTGCGGCCGATCTTGACGATGCCGGCGAATGCCTCGGCCTTGCCCGTCAGCGTCGCCCGCAGGCGTTCCAGCCGCGGTTGCAGGTCGTGCTCGACTGCCCGCACCGCGGCGATGTGCATTGCAGTCGGGAAGGCGTCGTTGGAGGACTGGCCGAGATTGACGTGGTCGTTCGGGTGCACCAGGCGTCCCGGTCCGCGCGCGCCGCCGAGCAGCTCCGAGGCGCGGTTGGCGAGCACCTCGTTCATGTTCATGTTGCTCTGCGTGCCCGAGCCCGTCTGCCAGACGACGAGCGGGAATTCCTCGTCGTGGCGGCCAGCCAGAACCTCGTCCGCGGCGCGCACGACGGCGTCGGCGAGCCGCGGCTCGAGCAGGCCGAGCGCGCTGTTGACGCGCGCCGCGGAGCGCTTAACCAGCGCCAGCGCATGGATGACCGGCACGGGCATGCGCTCGCCGGAGATGCGGAATAGCCTGCGGCTGCGCTCGGTCTGCGCGCCCCACAGGCGCTCGGCCGGCACCTCGATGATGCCGAAGGAGTCCTTCTCCTGGCGCGTTGCCGCCACGGCCCCTCCCGTTACTTGAGGTCGAACAGCAGGACCTCGGCGTTCTCCCCCTTCTCCAGCACGATTTCAGGCGTGTCGCCGAGCTTGACGGCGTCGCCGGCCTCCAGCGGCATCCCGTTCACCGACACACGGCCGCGCGCCACATGCACATATGCCATCCGCCCCGCCGCGAGGGCGTGCGCCACCCGCTCACGGGCATCGATCAGCGCGGCGTAGACGCGCGCGTCCCTGTGAATGCGCACCGAGCCGTCGGCGCCGTCGCCCGAGGCGATCAGGCGCAGCCGGCCGCGCTTCTCGGCATCCGCGAAATGCTTCTGCTCGTAGGACGGCGCGACGCCGATCACTTCCGGCTCGATCCATATCTGCAGGAAGTGCGTGGTCTTCGACCGGTCATGATTGAACTCGCTGTGGCGCACGCCGCTGCCGGCGCTCATGCGCTGCACGTCGCCCGGCACGATCGTCGAGCCGTTGCCCATCGAATCCTGGTGCGCGAGCGCGCCCTCCAGCACATAGCTGAGGATCTCCATGTCCCGGTGGCCATGGGTGCCGAAGCCGGTGCCTGGCGCAATGCGGTCTTCGTTGATCACGCGCAGCGGCCCGAAGCCGACGTGGCGCGGATCGTAATAGTCGGCGAACGAAAAGCTGTGGTAGGACTTCAGCCAGCCGTGGTCGGCGTAGCCCCGCTCCCCGGCGCGGCGCAGCTCACGCATGGCGCTCAGGACGTCGCGCCGGATCCCTGCGCCGCGCGCTCGGCGATTTCCTGGTGAACCTTGGCCATGTCGAGCGCCTTCGCCTGGGAGATCACCTGCTCGAGCGCGGACGCCGGCAGCGCGCCCGCCTGCTGGAACAGCACCACCTTCTCGCGAAATACCATCAGCGTGGGGATGGAGCGGATGTTGAACGCGCCGGCCAGCTCCTGCTCCGCATCGGTATTCACCTTGCCGAACACCACGTCGGCGTGGACTTCCGCCGCCTTCTCGTATACCGGAGCGAAGCCGCGGCACGGCCCGCACCATGGCGCCCAGAAATCCACGATGACCATCGAGCTTTCGGTGACCACTTGCTCGAAATTGTCCTTGGTCAGTTCGACTGTCGCCATGCCGGTTCCTCTATAAAGCGCGCAGTGTACTCTAGCCTTATGGTGGAGTACGTCGGCCGATTCGCCCCTTCGCCCACGGGGCCATTGCACTTCGGCTCGCTGGTCGCCGCACTGGCAAGCTACATGGAGGCGCGCGCGGCGAAGGGCAAGTGGCTCGTGCGCATGGAGGACCTCGATCGGCCGCGCGAGCAGCCGGGCACTACGGACGACATCCTGCGCGCACTCGAGCGCCTCGGCCTCGGCTGGGACGGGCCGGTCCTCTACCAGAGTGCCAGGGCAGAGCGCTACCGCGGCGTGCTCGGCGACCTCCTCGCGCGCGGCTTTGCGTACCCGTGCGCGTGCACGCGGCGCGAGCTTGAGGACTCCGCGCTCGCCCTGGACGGCGCGCGCATCTATCCGGGCACTTGTCGCGCGGGCCTGCCTGCGGACAAGCCGGCGCGCGCGATCCGCCTGAGAACGCACGATGCCCCCATCGGCTTCGCGGATGCGATCCAGGGCTGGATGGAGCAGCGCGTCGAAAGCGAGGTCGGCGATTTCGTGCTGCGGCGCGCCGATGGCATCGTCGCCTATCAGCTGGCGGTCGTGCTGGACGACATGGACCAGGGAGTCACCCACGTGGTGCGTGGCGCCGACCTGCTCGACTCGACCTGCCGCCAGATTCATCTGCAGCGGCTGCTTGGCGCACGCTTGCCGCACTACGCGCACGTGCCGGTCGCGGTGAATGCCGCGGGCGAGAAGCTCTCCAAGCAGACCGGCGCGCGTCCGCTCGATCTCTCGGATCCGCAGCGCGAGCTCGCGCGCGCGCGCCGGTTTCTCGGCCAGTCGGAGGACCGCTGGGACCTCGCGCGCGTGCCGCGCGCACGCTCGCTAGCGCCTGGCGGGTAGCACCACCGTCGCCAGGCAACCGAGCACGAGCCCGAGCGCGGCGAACTCCTGCCACCCCGGGCGCTCGCCGAGGAACAGGATGCCGGAGATCACGCCGACCACCGGGGTCATCAGCATGCTGAGCGAGAACGTGGTGACCGACACCGACGTGGCGAGCTTGATCCACGCCCAGTACGCCCAGGCGAACGCCAGGAACACGTTGTACGCCACCGCCAGGCCTGGCAAGAGGCTCACGTCGCCGAGCGCACGCCAGTCCTCGAGGAGAAGCGCGCTCGCGTAGATGGGAACGCCGCCGATCAGCATCATCCACGCGGTGAGCGCGGCGACCGGTGCCTGCACCGGAAATCTCTTCTGCAGCAGCGTGCCGATGGCCCAGGTGCAGGCGGCGCCGAGCACCATGAGCGCGCCGAGCGGCGCGCCGGCAAGGGTGGTGAGCTCCTGCGCGAGCAGCAGCGCCATGCCCGCCATGCCGAGCGCGAGGCCGATCACCTTGCGCGTGCTCATGCGCTCGCCCAGGAACCAGACCGAGAGCGGAATGGCCCACGCGGGCATGGTGTAGGCGAGGATGGCCGCGCGCCCGGACGGAATGAGGCGCAGGCCGAAGACCACCAGCACGTTCCAGCAGGTGATGGTGAAGAACGCGATCAGGACCAGGCGTCGCCACTGCGACCGCGGGATGGCCAGCGGCTGGCCGCTCGCTTTCAGCACCGTGAACAGCACCGCCGAGCCCGCAGCGAGGCATAGCGTGCGGAAGGTGAGGGGCGCGACTTCCGCGATCGCCACCTTCATTGCCGTCCAGTTGAAGCCCCACACCAGCGTGATCCCGGCCAGCACCCACCACAGGTGGCGCGGCATGTGCTCCGACATCAGCCGCGCACCCGCACCGGCATGGCCTTCATGCCGCGAAACACCATGGAGTTGAGCCACTCGTAGCGCTCCTGTGCGGGCTCGAGTCCCGGCCAGCGCGCGAGGACCGCCGGAAACGCGATCTGCCCTTCCAGCCGCGCCAGCGGGAATCCGAGGCAGAGGTGCGCCCCGAAGCCGAACGCGAGGTGCGCCGGCCCGCTGCGGGCGAGGTCGACCAGGTCGGGATCCGGGTAGGCGCGCGGATCGCGGTTGGCGGCGTTGAGCTGGATGAACAGCCTCTCGCCGGCCTTGAGCCTCTTGCCGTGCAGCTCGCAGTCCCGAGCCACGATCCGGCCTTGCACGCCGTTCGGGCCGTCGTAGCGCAGGAGCTCCTCCACCGCCGCTGGCGCGAGCGCAGGATCGTCGCGCAGCCTGCGCATCTCCAGCGGGAAGCGCATCAGGCCGAGCAGGCCGTTGGCAAGGTGGTTGGTGGTCGTCTCGTGCCCCGCGAACAGCAGCAGGATGCAGGTGGCGACGAGCTCGTCCACCGTCAGACGGTCCTCGCCATCGCGCAGGTGCACCAGCTCGGACAGCAGATCCGGCGCGCTAGCCGCGCGGCGCGCCGAGATCATGTCGCGAAAGAACTCGGCCAGTTCATGCGTCGCTGCCTGCGCGATGTCGTATTTCTCGGGCGACATGCGCGAGCTGCCGATGAACAGCGCCATGTCGTCGGACAATCGCTTCACCCGCGGCAGCTCCTCGCGCGGCACGCCCAGCATGTCCATGATGACCAAAGCGGGAAGCGGCCCGGCGAAATCCGCGATGAAGTCGAACTCGCGGCGCCCGCCAATGGCGTCGAATAGCCAGTGCATCAGCGCTTCGATGCGCGGGCGCATGGCGTGCATGGACTTGACGTGGAAGACCTTGCTCGTCAGCCGGCGCAGCCGCGTGTGCTCTGGCGGATCGCGGAACACCATCCACAGCGAGAGGTAGCGGATGATGTCCGCGATGCGCCGCGCTTCAGGCGGCGGCAAGGCGGCAAAGAAAGGGCGCAGGCGGTCCGAGGACATGTCGCGCTGCAGGCAGATCTCCCGCACGTCCTCGTATCGCGTCACGACCCACGCTTTCAGGCGCGGGCTCCAGTGACAGGGGTCCTCGTCCTGCAGGCGGCGCAGCAGCGGGAAGGGATCGGCGAGGAAGGCCGGGTCTTCCGGCCGATAGTCGGCGCTCATCCTTTGCTCACCAGCCAAACGGCCAGCATCGCGACCGCCATTCCGGCCGCCGAATACACAGTGTAGGTCTCGCCGAACAGCGGCCAGGCGACGAGCGCCGTGCACGGCGGCACGAGGTACATCAGGCTCGCCACCTTGGTCGCCGCGCCGTGACGGATGAGCCAGAAGAGCAGGAACACCGCGCCCAGCGAAAGCGCGAACACCAGCCAGGCGAGGACCGCGAGCAGCGTCGGGCTCCAGACGACCTGCCGCGTCTCGAACATCCAGGCATAGGGCGCCAGCACGAGCGCCGCAGCGGCGAACTGGATCGCGGCACCGGTGCGCAAGTCCACGCGGGCGCAGTAGCGCTTCTGCCAGATGGCCCCGAGGCTGATGCTCGCCAGCGCCACCACGGAAAGCGCCGTCGCTGCCGCGCCAACTCCCTCGAGGACCCACTTCTCGTGCACGACCAGCGCGACCCCGCCGACGCCGAGCAGCAGGCCGAACCATTGGCGCGCGTTGGTACGCTCGCCCAGGAGCCAGCCGCTCAGCACGGCGGCAAGGATCGGCTGCAGCCCGGTGATGAGGGACGACACGCCCGCCGGCATTCCGCGATGCAGGGAGAGGAAGACGCCTCCCAGATAGCCCGCCTGGATGAGAGCTCCCGCGAACCCCATGTGCAGCCACTGGGCGGGGGTCGACGGCCATGGGGCGCGCATCCACGCACAAAGCGGGAGGAGAAGGGCGATGACGATCAGGAACCTGATGACCAGGAAAGTTGCGGGCTCGGCGTAAGCGAGCCCTAACTTTGCACCCACGAAGCCGGTGCTCCAGAGCACTACGAACAGCCCGGGGAAAACCCAGGCAATACCCTGAACAGGATCGCGCTCCCCAGCCACGCCAGATTGTGACCGGAGGTCCGCCGCGACGAGAGGGGATTTCACCTCGGCGCGCTCGTGCGTTTGAAACGCCCGCAGGCCGGTGCAGCGGGCGAAGTCGCTGTACATCAAGCACTTATGCTGCACCGCAAAATACTCTTGACTTCAAGGGGAAGAGGCTTAGAATTCGCATTGCTGCGGCGCACCAATTCGCGCCCGACCGAATCTAAACCGACCGACAAGGAGCCCCAAATGTACGTCACTCCCGAGCAGATCCAGGCGGCCGGCAAGGCCAACGTGGAAACCGTGCTCTCGCTCGCCGCGATGCAATTTGCGGCGATGGAGAAGCTGGCGACCCTGAACGCCAACGCCGTGAAATCCGCATTCGAAGACAGCCTGAGCAACACCCGCGCGCTGTTCGGCGCGAAGGATGTCCAGGAATTCATGAACCTGCAGAGCACGCTGGCCACGCCGGCGGTCGAGAAGGCGATTGCCTACTCGAAGAGCGTGTACGAAGTCGCCTCCGAGACCAACGCCGAGCTGTCCAAGGTTGCCGAGAAGCGCGTCGCCGAGTGGAACGAGAACTTCAGCTCGCTGCTCGACAAGGCGGTCAAGAACGCGCCGGCCGGCTCCGACGTCGCGGTTGCCGCGGTCAAGTCGATGATCGCCGCTGCAAACTCCGCCTACGACAACATGGCCAAGGTGGCCAAGCAGGCGACCGAGATCGCCGAAGCCAACGTCGCGGCTGCGACCGAGACGGCGAAAGGTCTCGCCAAGGTAAAAAAGTCCGCCTGAGCGCCAAACCGGGCGGCAAGTCCGCCCGATCTAGCGCCAAGCGCAAGACGAAGAAACGCAAGTGACGAAAGGGCCCGCCGCAAGGCGGGCCTTTTCTATTGGAGCGCGGCGCGCACTGCGTCCTCGACGCGCTCGAGGAACACGAACTGCAGCTTGTCGCGTGCCTCGGCCGGAACGTCCTCGAGATCCTTCTCGTTCCTCCTGGGCAGCATCACCGTGGTAATGCCGGCACGCAACGCCGCGAGCGTCTTTTCCTTGACGCCGCCGATCGGCAGGACGAGACCGCGCAGCGAGATCTCGCCCGTCATGGCGATGTCGGGACGCACCGGCTTGCCCTGCAGCAGCGACGTCAAGGCGAGGAACATCGCGACCCCCGCGCTCGGGCCGTCCTTCGGCGTGGCGCCCGCCGGCACGTGCACGTGGATGTCGGTCTTGTCCAGCGCTTCGCCGCACCAGGTCTTGGCGAGCGTGAGGGCGGCCTGGGCCGACTCCTTCATCACGTCGCCCAGCTGCCCGGTGAGGATGAGCTTGCCCGAGCCCGGCACCTTGGAGGCCTCGATGAACAGGATGTCCCCGCCGACCGGAGTCCAGGCAAGGCCCGTGGCCACGCCCGGCACCGAGGTGCGCAACGCCACCTCGTTCTCGAACTTGCGGGCGCCGAGGATCGCGTGCAAGTCGCCTGCGTCCACCGCCACGCTTTGCGCCTTGCCCTCGGCGATGCGCATGGCGGCGTTGCGGAACACCGATCCGATCTCGCGCTCCAGGTTGCGCACACCCGCTTCGCGCGTGTAGCCGGCGACGATTTCCCGGATCGCGGCATCGGTGAGGCTCGCCTGCGCGCCTTCAGGCCCCGCATCCTTCAACCCATTGGCCTCGAGCTGCTTCTTCACCAGGTACTTGCGCGCGATCTGCAGCTTTTCCTCCTCGGTGTAGCCGGGAAGCTGGATCACCTCCATGCGGTCGCGCAGCGGGCCGGGAATCGTGTCAAGCACATTCGCCGTGGCGATGAACAGCACCTTCGACAGGTCGAAGTCCACGCCCAGGTAGTTGTCGCGGAATCTCGCGTTCTGCTCCGGGTCGAGCACCTCGAGCAGCGCGGATGACGGGTCGCCATGGAAGCCGCCCGCGCCCAGCTTGTCGATCTCGTCCAGCATCAGCACGGGCGAGCGCGATTCGGCGCGCTTGAGCGCTTGGATCACGTTGCCCGGCAGCGCGCCGATATAGGTGCGCCGGTGGCCGCGGATCTCGGCTTCGTCGTGCAGGCCGCCCAGCGCCACGCGCTGGAACTTGCGCCCGGTCGCTCTCGCGATCGACTGGCCGAGCGAGGTCTTGCCCACCCCCGGCGGCCCGACAAAGCAAAGGATCGGGCTCTTGCCCTCCGGATTGAGCTTGCGCACCGCGAGGTACTCGAGGATGCGGCGCTTCACCTTCTCCAGGCCGTAGTGGTCCGCGTCAAGCACCGCGCGCGCTGCGGCGAGGTCCACCGTCTTCTGCGCCTCGGCGTTCCAGGGCAGCTCGGCCATCAGCTCGAGCCAGGTGCGCAGCATCGAGGCCTCGCCCGATGACTCGCCCATGCGCGAGAGGCGCTTGAACTCCTTGTTCGCGACCTTGAGCGTCTCCTCCGGCATGCCGGCCGCATCGAGCGCCTTCTTCAGTTCCTCCAGCTCTGCGGCGGTGTCCTCGGTCTCGCCCAGCTCCTTCTGGATCTGGCGCATCTGCTCGCGCAGCACGTGCTCGCGTTGGCGTTCGTCAAACTCCTTCTTGGTCTTGTCGCCGATCTCCTTCGACAGGCGCAGCACGCTCACACGCTCGGCAAGATGCGCGAGCACCATGTCGAGGCGTTTCTCGAGATCGAAGCATTCCAGGATTGCCTGCTTTTCGTCGTTGCCGATGTCGAGCAGGTTCGCCACCATGTCGGCGAGCTGCGAGGCCGAATCCACGGCCTGCACCACCGCCGCAAGCTCGTCGGGCAGGTTGGGCAGCAGCTTGATTGCCTCGGCCGCCTGTGTCTTGAGCTGCAGGAAGCGCGCCTCGACCGCCTCGCCGGCCTCGGTCGCCTCGGGCACCCAGACCACACGCGCCACGAGAAACGGCCAGCCTTCGAGGAACTCGGTGACGCGGAAGCGCGCCTGGCCCTGCACGGCCAGATGGTGCGCGCCCTCGCTGGACGGCACGTAACGCACGATCTCGCCCGCCGTTCCGACCCAGTGCAGGTCGTCCGCTCCGATCGTGTCGGTCTTGGGGTCGCGCTGCAGGAGGAACCCCGCCCTGCGCGATTGGCGCACGGCTTCATTCACGGCGGCAATCGACGAGCTGCGTCCCACCGCGACGGGGGAGATCACGCCCGGAAAAAGCACCGCGTTGCGCATCGGCACGAGGATCAGGGCGTCCTCGGGAATCGGGCGCACGGCAAGCTGCGTGCCGCGGCTGCGCCGAGCCGGGCTATCGCCGCGGCTTCCCTCGCCGCCTTCCAGGGCTTCCTTCTTCCTGCGCCAGAATTCCATGGTCATCACTCCCGACGCCCGCAAATGCAGGCTTCGAGGTGGTAAATGCGGGCGAACCGGCGAGAATCAAGCTGCCGATTCCCCCGGACACACTAAGGGGTTAGCGGACCAAGAGGTGCGGCAGCCAGAGGGAGAGGACAGGGAAGGCGGTCAGCAGGCCGACGCGGAACAGTTCGGCGACGAAGAACGGTGCCACGCCGAGGAAGGTACGGCTCATCGGCACGTCCTTGGCCAGCGAATTGATGACGAAGACGTTCATGCCTACCGGCGGCGTAATCAGGCCGAGCTCCACGACGATAAGCGCGAGAATGCCGAACCAGATCTTCAGGTCCTCCGGGCTCATGCCGAAGTCGAGCACCGCGATCACGGGCCAGAAGAACGGGATCGCGAGCAGGATCATGGAAAGGCTGTCCATCAGGCAGCCCAGAAGGATCAATGCGATGAGCAGCAGGATGAGGACCGTCATCGGCGCCAGTCCCGAATTGGCCATCAAGCTCGCCGCCGCCTGCGGCACCCCGCCGCGCGCCATGAAGATGTTGAGCAGCTGCGCGCCGAGCAGGATCAGGTAGATCATGCCGGAGGTGCGCGCGGTGTCGAGAAGCGCCTCGCGGATGCCCGCCCAGCGCACGCTACCGCGCACGATGCCGACGAGCGACACCATGAACACGCCCACCGCCGCCGCCGGCGTGGGATTGAAGAAGCCGAAGTAGATGCCTCCGATCACCACGCCGAAGATGCCAAGCACTGGCGCCACATTCACGGTGGCCTCGATGAACTCCTCGCGCGGCACGCGACTGCCGGCCGGGCCGGCCTCCGGGCGCACGCGCACATAGATTGCGATGGTCACGAGAAAAAACAGCACCGCGATGAAGCCCGGAACGAAGGCGGCGATGAACATCTCGATGATGCTCGCCTCCACGACGATGGCGTACACCACCAGCACGATCGAGGGTGGGATCAGGATGCCAAGCACGCCACCCGCGGCCAGCGTGCCGGTGGCGAGCTCCGGGCTGTAGCGATAGCGGCGCAACTCGGGCAGCGCCACCTGCCCCATGGTGGAGGCGGTCGCGAGCGAAGACCCGCACACGGCGCCGAAGCCCGCGCAGGCGGCGATCGCCGACATCGCCACGCCGCCGCGCATCCAGCCCAGCCACGCGTTCGCCGCGCGAAACAGGTCGCGCGAGAGCCCCGCGCGCGATGCGATGTTGCCCATCAGCACGAACATGGGCAGCACCGACAGGTCGTAGATCGAGAACTGCGAGTAGGCGAGGTTCTTGAGCTGCGCGAGCACGATCCTCGGCTCCGAAAGGATCATCATGCCGCCGCCGCCTACCAGGATCATGGCGTAGGCGATCGGCATGCGGATGGCGATCAGCGCCACCAGCGCGGCGAGCCCCGCCAGGCCGATGAGGAAGTTAGATTCCACGCGCGGCTTTGCGCAGCGTGACGACAGCCGCCACGGCCAGCAGCGCGAGCGAAGCGAGCGCCCAGGGATAGGCGACCCAGATCGGGATCTTGAGGATGGTCGTGGTCTCGACGTACTTGCGGTAGTCGAGCAGGCCCTCGTACATGCGCCAGAGCAGCAGCAGGCTGAAGCCGAGGGCGACGAACGACGCCAGCAGCTCGAGTGCCGCCACGGTGCGACGGCTCGCGCGCGCGGTGAAGATGTCCGCGGTCACGTTGGCCCCCATCAACTGGCAGTACGGCAGGAACATGAACACCGAGATGGCCGTGAGCATCTCGACCAGCTCCACGTCGCCGGGCAGCGGCTTGCCCAGCAGCCAGCTCGCCGCCGAGCTGTAGGACACCATGAGGGCGATGGCGAGCAAGACCAGCCCGCCAAGCAGCGCCCAGCTCTCGATCACGCGGCGCAGGAACCCCTTGGGCCCCTGCGCCGCCTCGGGCGCGCCGCCCCCGTCGTGCATCCCGGCGCGGCTTACTTCGAGAACCTGGCGATGTTCTCGCGCGCGGCCTTGACCAGCGCCGCGCCGTCGATGCCTTGACCTTTCACTTCGTTGACCCAGCGCTGCACCACGGGCTCGAGCTTCTCGCGGAACGCGGCGAGCTCGACGTCCGTGAGCACGATGTGCTTGTTGCCCGCCTTGACGGCAAGGCCGATGCCGAAGTCTTCCGATTTGGTCCAGATCTGGCCGACCTCGCGCACCCAGGCCTCGCCCGATTGCGACTCGAATGCCTTCTTCAGGTCCGCGGGCAGGCTGTCCCAGCGCGCTTGGTTCATCGACACCTGGAACGTGGTGGTGCCGAAGCGCATGCGGTTCGGACCTTCGATCTGGTAGTCGGTCACGTCCTGGATCTTGAGCGGCGGGATGATCTCCCAGGGAATGAAGGCGCCGTCCACGACCTTCTTGGAAAGCGCCTGCGGCAGGTCGGGTACCGGCATGCCCACGGGCGACGCGCCCAGCGCCTCGATGATCCAGGCCCCGGTGCGCGTCGGGATGCGCATCTTCAGGCCCTTCAGGTCGTCAGGCTTGCGCACTTCCTTGTCCACCATGTGGATGGCCTGACCCGCATGCACGTGCAGGAACAACGGATGCACGCCCTTGTACTCCGTCTTCAGGTACTGGTCGTACATGGCGCGCATGGCGAGGTTGGTCGCCGTCGCGCTGTTGGTGTGCACGAAGGGCAGCTCGAATACCTCGGAGCGCGGGAACAGGTTCGCGGTGTAGCCATTCACCGTCCAGATCAGGTCCACGACGCCGTCGCGCGCCTGGTTGATGAGCTGCGGCGGTTTGCCGCCGAGCGCCATCGACGGAAATACCTCGATCTTCACCTTGCCGCCCGAGGCCTTCTCGACGCGCTGGGACCAGGGCACGAGCATCTGCGAGTGAGCGGGCGCCTTGGGCCCGAGAAAGTGGTGCAGCTTGAGATTGATGGTCTGCGCAGCTGCCCCCAGGGACAGCCCGGCGAGGGCCGTACCGACCGCGGCGTTGATGGTCATGCGGCGTGCGTTCATGCGGAATCCCCCTCCTTAGGGTTTGAACTGACCGGTTATGATGCCAGAGCCCACCAGGCCCGTTTTGACTATCTGCGCACGCGGGTTAGCATGCGCACCTCCCCGAGGGAACTATGTTGCAGGACCGCATCCGCGCCGTGACGCGCGAAACCCTGCGCGGCATGCGCCGCGGCATCGAGAAGGAGTCGCTGCGCGCGCGGCCCGACGGCGCCCTTGCGCTCACGCCGCACCCCGCCGCGCTCGGCTCGGCGCTTGCGCATCCGCACATCACCACCGACTTCAGCGAGTCGCAGCTGGAGCTGATCACCGGGGCGCACGCGAGCGCGGAAGCGTGCCTGGAAGAGCTCACGCGCATCCACCAGGCCGTCTATCGGGCGATCGGCGACGAGCTCCTGTGGGCGGGCAGCATGCCCTGCGGTTTGCCCGAGGACAAGAGCATCCCGATCGGACACTACGGCACTTCCAATGTGGGCCGCGCGAAGACCGTCTACCGCAACGGGCTTTCCTGGCGCTACGGGCGGCGCATGCAGACTATCTCCGGCATCCACTACAACTGGTCGCTGCCGGGCCTCGGGAACGACGAGTACTTCGCGCTCATCCGCAACTTCCGCCGCCATGGCTGGCTGCTCTTCTACCTGTTCGGCTCCTCGCCGGCGACCTGCGCGACTTTCGTGCAGGGCCGGCCACATGCGCTCAAGGAGTTGCGACCCGGCACCTTTCACCTGCCGCACGCAACCACGCTGCGCATGGGACGCCTGGGCTATCAGAGCGATGCGCAGGCGTCGCTGGTCGTGAGTTGCAACGACCTGGCGTCGTACGCGCGCACGCTGCAGCAGGGGCTGACGCAGGTCTACCTGCCGTATCAGAAGATCGGCATTCGCGAGCCGGGCGCGCGCGGCGACGGGCCGGACACGTACCGCCAGCTCTCCACCACGCTTCTGCAGATCGAGAACGAGTTCTACGGCAAGATCCGGCCCAAGCGGACCATCCGCCCGGGTGAGCGCCCGCTGCACGCGCTGCGCGAGCGCGGCGTGGAATACGTCGAGGTTCGCCTCATGGACCTCGATCCCTTCGAGCCCGTGGGCATCAACGCGACGACGATGAGGTTCCTGGACGTCTTTCTCCTGCACTGCCTGCTCTCCGAGAGCCCGCCGGACACGCCCGAGGAGATTGCGTGCGTGTCGCGCAATCAGGAATGCGTCGCGCAGCGCGGCCGCGAGCCGGGGCTGAAACTCGGCTGCGGGGTGGGCGACCGGTCGCTGAAGGAATGGGGCGAGGCGCTGCTGGCCGAGTGCGCGCCCGTGGCGGCAGCGCTCGACAGCGCCCTCGACGGCAGCGCCTATCGCGATTCGCTCGCGTACCAGGCGGAGGTGCTGCGCGACCCTGCGCACACTCCCTCGGCGCGGGTGGTGGCCAAAATGCAGCGCAGCCACAACGGCTCCTACACCGAATTCGTGCGCGCGCTCTCGGCCAGGCACCGATCGGTGCTTATGGCAAAGGAGTTTACGGCGTCCGAGCAGGAGCGCTTCGCGCGCCTTGCCGACGAGTCGATCGAGGAGCAGCGGAATATCGAGGCGGCCGACACCCTGCCCTTCGAGGAATACCGCAAGAACTACCTGGCCGTCGAGCGGCTGGGAATCCCGACCTAAGGAGGATCGAGTGGCGACGACGACGGCAAGCGGACTCATCTACGACGACAAGGTCGTCGGCACGGGCGACGAGGCGACGGCCGGCAGGCAAGTGCAGGTGCACTACACCGGCTGGCTCATCTACGGCGGCGAGCGCGGCAAGAAGTTCGATTCGAGCAAGGATCGCGGCGAGTCCTTCGGCTTCCCGCTCGGCGCGGGACACGTGATCAAGGGCTGGGACGAGGGCGTGCAAGGCATGAAAGTCGGCGGCACGCGCGTGCTCACCATCCCGCCGGGCCTCGCCTACGGCGCGCGCGGTGCCGGTGGCGTCATACCGCCAAATGCGACACTGATTTTCGAGGTGGAACTGCTCGCCATCGAGAAATAGTGCCGGAAGCCGCGCGCGGCGGCGCGGTAGAATTGCGTCCGTAGGGGGCAACTCAAGGCTGGAAAGGGGTGCCCTATGGCGGATTCTCCGTTCTGGATGATCTGGCCGGGCAATGCAGCGCTCTCCGCGCTGACGTGGTTCGTGATTGCCATGCCGTTCCTGTATGCGGCGCGCGCGCCCATGCATGGACTGCTGCGTTCGCTCGGCCAGCTGGCCGGCGGGCCGCTGCGCCTGGCCGCGCGCGCGCTGCTGGCGAGCGCCAACGAGATGCGCGAGCGCAATCGCGCCGTGCTGCTGGCGCAGGGGCGCGAAGAGACCGGCGAGCGGCTGGCGCGCGAGTTCGAACGCGTCGCCGTGCTGGTCAAGCGCGACCTCGAGGGCTATCCTGCCCTGCAGCGCAAGTTGCTGGATGAGATCACGCGCGTGGAGGAGGACTACCGCAAGTGCGGCGAGGTCCCGCCACCGCCGCCCGACTGGGTGGACGCCGTCGCCGCCATCGCCAAGATCAAGCCGAACGGCAACGAGCTCGTGCAGCGCGTCCTCGAGGAGATCAACCGCTCCATCAGGGAGATCCACGACAAGACGCTCGCCGAGTACCGCCGCGCCTACCAGTCGCGCCACAAGATCCTCGACGGCTTCATGCCGTTCTGGCGTTCGCTGGACAAGACGCTGACGCAGGCCGACCGCAAGATGACGAGCCTCGCCGAGCGCGCTTCCGCCATCGACGCGCAGATGGAGCGCTACGAGGCGATCGTGCGCAAGACCGACAAGGCGGAGCACGCGCTGACCGTTTCCGCCCTGACGCAGTTCTGCATCTCCGCGCTGGTCCTGGCGGTCGCTGCCGGCGGCGCGCTGATCAACTTCAAGCTGATCGCGCTGCCCATGTCCGAGATGGTGGGCGCGGGCGACTACCTCACGGCGTCGCTGCGCACCTCGGAGGTCGCCGCGCTGGTGATCATCTTCGTCGAGGCGACCATGGGCCTGTTCCTCATGGAGACGCTGCGCATCACGCATCTCTTTCCGCGCATCCACAACCTCCCCGAGCTCATGCGCCGGCGGATGATGTGGGCCTCCTTCGTGCTGCTGGTCATCCTGGCGGGCATCGAGGCGGCGCTGGCCCTGATGCGCGACATGCTGATCGCCGACAAGCAGGCGCTGCTGCAGTCGCTCGCCGCTTCTCAGGCGCCAGTGGCCGACGGCTGGCTGGGAGCCATCCCGACCGCCGGGCAGATGCTGCTCGGCTTCATCCTGCCGTTCGCGCTGGCCTTCGTCGCCGTGCCCCTGGAGTCGTTCATCAATACCGCGCGCACCGTGGGCGGCGCGGCCCTGGTAATCCTGGCGCGCGCGGCCGCCGTGCTCCTGCGCACGGCGGGCAATGCCATCCGGCAGCTGTGCAAGCTGTTGATCACCCTCTATGACGTGTTCATCGTGCTGCCGCTGCTCGCCGAGCGCTGGGTGAAGAGCGCGCGTCCGGGCGCACTGCGCGCGCGGCGCGTCGACCTCGAAGCGGGGAAACCGTCGTGAGGCGCCGCGCGTTTCTGGTGTCCGTGCCGGCGCTTGCGCTCGCGCACGCCACGGGCTGCGCGGACCCGCGCAGCCATTCCCAGGCCGTGTACCTGCTGGTGGACACGTCGGGCACCTATGCCGAGGAGATCGGCAAGGCCCAGCTGATCGTCAACTACCTGCTCGGGTCGTTGCAGCCCGGCGACTCGCTCGCGGTAGCGCGCGTGCGTAGCCGCAGCTTCAGCGAGAAGGACATCATCGCCAAGGCGACCTTCGACCAGCGTCCTTCCCAGGCCAATGCGCAAAAGCGCGCGTTCAAGGAGCGCGTCGAGACCTTTGCCGCGACCGCGCGCGGCAGCGCGAACACCGACATCACCGGCGGCCTGATCCAGGGCGCGCTGTTCCTCAACGAAACCGGGGCGGGCAGGAAGACGATCCTCATCTTCTCCGACATGCAGGAAGAGCTCGACCGCGCGACCATCCGCGACTTCCCCATCGACTTGAAGGACATCCGCGTGGTCGCGGTGAACGTCGTCAAGCTCAAGACCGACAACATCGACCCGCGCCGCTACCTCGGGCGGCTGGAGGTGTGGCAGAAGCGCGTCGAGGCCGCGGGGGCGCGCGAGTGGCACGTGATCAACGATCTCGAGCACCTCGACAGATTGCTGAAGAGCTAGCGCCAGGGTACCGGCGCGAGGCGTGCGGGCAGGTAGAGCGGGTGGGAAGGCTCGCCGCCGGCATTGAGCCGCAGGACATGCAGCGCGATGTGTGCGCGTTCGAGCAGCTGCCTGACCTGCGCCGAGCGCCCGAGATGCGCGCCGTGGTTGCCCCAGGCGCAGACGACGAGCGCGGCGGCGCGCGCGGCACGCAGGATGGCGACGTCGTTGCCCCGGCCGACCGGATCCGCCGCGGCACGCATCTCGCCCGGATCGGTGGCGCGCCAGGCGAACACATTGGTGACCAGCAGCGCGCCGTAGCCCCAGCGCTCGGCGAAGTCCCGCGCGCGCGCGCAGGTCGGATCGAGCACCGTCTCGTCCGCCGTGCTCGGATTGAGCATGAGGAAGTTCGCCACCGGCCGTTGCCCGTCCCACCGTCGCCAGAGCAGCGTGCGCCAGCGCCGGCAGGCGGAGAAGCGCGCGCCGGAGGGCGTCATGGCCGCGGCCGTGCATGCACGCGCAGCGTCCGCGCACGCCATCCCGCGACGCCCGCCGCGAAGCCGCAGGCGGCCGCCAACGCAAAGGCGATTGCATAGCTGCCCGTCCGATCGAAGAGGTATCCCGCCATCCATGGCCCCACGGCGCTGCCGATCGCGCTGCCGAGCAGGCCCATGCCGACGATGGCGCCGAAGTGCGGTCCGCTGAAGCGGTCACTGACCATCGCGGGAATGAGCGAGGCGGTCACCGAGTAGCCGAGCCCGAGCAGCGCGCCGTACAGGTAGATCGCGCCGAGCGCCGGCGTCTGGCCGAGCGACGCGAGCACGGCGACGGCGGCGAGCATGACCGCGATCCCGGCCACATACACGCGCTCCCGTTCCACGCGGTCGGACAGCCATCCGCCGCCGGTCTTGCCGACAATGCTCGCCAGGCCGACGACGCCGACTACCGAAGCAGCGACGATGGCCGCCACGCCGCGGTCGACGAGATAGGCCACTTGATGCACGTGCAGGGTCTGCGAGCACACGTTGCCGAAGAAGAACGCCGACAGCATCAGCCAGAAGGGCGCCCCGCGCATCGCCTGGCCGAGCGTCACGTCGCGCGCCGCGCCGGATGCGGCCGCGCTGCGCGCGACGGGCGCGCGCCGCGGCGCAAGGCGCAGCAGGAGCAGAGAGGAAGGTACGATCCAGAGCACGCAGATCACCGCAAGCACGCGGAACGCCGCGCGCCATCCGTAGGCGTCGATCAGCAGCTGGGTGAGCGGCACGACGAGCAGCATGCCGACGCCGACGCCCGAGCTGACGATGCCCAGCGCCAGCCCGAGCCTGTCCTGGAAGTCGCGCTGCACCTGCACCAGCGCGGGAATCCAGCCGGCGCTTGCCACCGAGACCGCGGTGAACAGCCCGAAGCCGAGGTAGAGCTGCCAGGGCGTGGCGATGTAGCTGTCCGCCCACAGCGCGAGGCCAAGCAGCGCGCCGCCGGCCGCCATCAGCTGCAGCGGCCGAACGCGGTCGCACAAGGCGCCGACCAGCGGATTGGCCGCGCCGTGGACCAGGGTAAATGCGGAAAAGGCCCCGGCCAGCACGGAGCGGCTCCAGCCGAATTCCTGCAATAGCGCCACCAGGATGACGCTGTACGAGTACCAGATGCCATAGGCGAGCGACAGCGTAAGCGCGATCACGACCAGGCTGAAGGAGCGGCGCGCGACGAGCAAGGGAGCGCCGGGCCTAGCGGGCGGAGCGGACCAGTTGCACGAGCTCTTCTCCTTCCACGACCTTCATCTTGTGCTCCGCGCAGAATGCCCGCGCCTTGTCCGTCATGCCGCCCGCCGAGGCGTACAGGCATTCTCCCGCGCCGCGCCGGTCGCGCGCCGCTGCAAGCTCCTTGAGCGGCTCGACCCCGGTCACCGCCGCCTTCCACCGCCGGGCGCTGAGCAGCGTCACCTGGCCGGACTTCTCCAGCTCGAAGTCGGCCGCCCCGTCGATGCGCTTCACGGCGAAGCCAGCCTCCCGATATGCCGACTGCACCGCATCCGCGAACTCTTCCCAGGCCATCTCGCGCAGCGCGGCGAGCGCCTTGTCCAGGCGGGCGCCGCGCGGGCGGCGGATCTCCCGCCACGCCACCACGCAGGCGATGACGCCAAAGGGCAGAGCGGCGAACAGCGCCAGTCCTTCCGGCAAGAGGAGGCGCGCCAGGCCAAAAACGGCGAGCGCGACGAGCGCGCTCACCCACCAGCGCGCGCGCATCAGGATGCCGAACAGCGAGTTTTCGGGCAGCTTCATCCCGGCGATTGTCTCCTACAATCCCGACCGTATCCGCCCATGCTGCGCCAGCTGACGCTCACGTTTCGCACCACCGGTCGCGGGACCACCGACATTACCGCGGAGGTGTCACGCGCGGTACGCGCGAGCGGCGTGCAGGCGGGCTTGTGCCACCTGTTCCTGCAGCATACGAGCGCATCCCTGGTCCTTTGCGAGAATGCCGCGCCGGCGGTACGGCGCGATCTGGAGACCATCTTCGCGCGCCTTGCGCCGGACGGCGATCCGGCCTATCGGCACGATGACGAGGGCCCCGACGACATGGCCGCGCACGCGCGCAGCGTGCTGGCCGGAGTCTCGCTGCACATTCCCGTCGCCGAGGGCCGGCTCGCGCTGGGCACCTGGCAGGGCGTGTATCTCTGGGAGCACCGCACCGGCGCGCACACGCGCAGCGTGGTGGTGACCCTGGTCGGCTAGGCGAGCAGCACCAGCTCCGGCGGGCGGCCTTTCTCGATGAACACGATGGCGTTCTGCTCGTAGCTGCGGCCGAGGATCTCGGCTTCGCCGCGCGAGATCCCCAGCACGAGGACGCTGGGCTCCGCCGGCCACTCGTCCTGCGGATCGCGCCCCTCGCCGGCCAGGCAGGTGTACCCGGCCTGCTCCTGCGCGCGATGCAGCGCCTCGGTGGACAGCGCATTCTCGGCCGCATCCGCGAGAATGCCGCCGGGATTGGCGGCGGTCACGAACGCCGCGGTATCCGCACCCGTTTTCTCCAGCAATCCCTCGAGCGCGGCGCTGGGCTCGCCGACGCGCAGCACGATGTCCGGCTCGCCGAAGACCACGTACTCGGCCCCGAGATAGGCCGCGAGCAGCCCGGGCTCGATGGTCACGCCGGCGCCTCGAAGCGCTCCGGCGGAACGATGCGCAGGCCGTCGACGCGCGGCGCGAGCTCGAGCAGCGCCTGGTCCCGCGAGACCAGGACGGCGGCGCCGGCGCCCGCCGCCAGCGCGAGGAATTTCTGGTCGTCCGGATCCCGGCACGCCGGCAGACCGCCGCCGGCGTGCGCGCCCACCCGTATCGCCAGCGCGCGGCAGCGGGCCACGCACGCGGACTGCGCGGCGGCGTCCAGCGTGCGCGCGCCGAGGTCGTAGGCGAGCACCCGCACCAGCTCCGCCTCGCAGGCCTCGTCGATGACGATGTCGATGCGCCCGGCGGCCCGCGCCTCGCGCAGTGCCGCTATGGCCGGATCGTCGAACACCAGCCAGTCGAGCCAGATATTGGTGTCGAGGACCACCTTGAGCGGCTGCACGACCGGCTCAGCGCCTGCGCTTGAGCAGGTCTCCCAGCCCCGCCAGCGCCTTGTAGGTCGCCGCCGGGCCGGGCTTCTCGCCGCCGCCGCCCGCACGCGCGTCCTCGAAGCGCGCATGCTCGTTCTCGTGGCAATAGACGCACAGCAGCTCCCAGTTGCTGCCGTCGGCGGGATTGTGGTGATGGTCGCCATCCTTGTGGTGGACAGTGAGCTCGCGCAGCCGGGACGCGGGAAACTCGCGCGCGCAACGCGTGCAGATCCAGGGCAGGATCTTCAGCGCGCGCTCGCGGTAGGCGTCGCCGCTCATGCCTGGCCGCTGGTTTCCTCCAGGCGCCGGGCGAGCTCGCCGCTCTGCAGGAGCTTCTGCAGATCGTTCGCGCCGCCGATCAGCACGCCGCGCACGAAGATCATCGGAAACGTCTGCCATCCGGTCCACAGCTTGAGCGGCAGCCGCCTGCGGTAGCCCGACAGGTAGGAGCCGTACTCGAGATAGGTGTACGGAATGCCCGCGGCATCGAGCAGCCGGCGCGCCTTGCGCGGGAATGGGTTCATCTTCATGCCGACCACGACGAGCGGCTTCGCCGCGATGACGTCCTGTACCTCGCGCACGACGTCGATGCCCCAGGCCGAGATCTTGTCGCGGACCGCGGGGTGAATCCGTGCCTCGTCGAAGATGGGCCGGCTCACCGTCTAATCGTACGCCCGGAAGCGGATCGCCGGGTCGCGCTTGATCTGCTCGACGAGCGCCACCTCCCAGTCCAGGTAGGCGCGCGCGTGCTTTTCGTAGTCCGACTCGTGCTCGTGGTCGTAGGGCTTGTACCAGACGTCGTCGTTCGCCGTGGTCGCGTTGGCCAGCCCCGACTCCGCAGGCAGGCTCTCGGCGAACCAGGCGCGATTGCCGCCCTCCAGAACCTGGACGCGCGCGCGCGGCCACAGGTCCGCAGCTTCGGGCGCCGCGAGATGCGCGAGCACGCTGTCCTCCGAGGTGAGCACGAGCTCGCGCGCGTCCGCGAGCTTCGCGCGGGCCTCCTCGAGCCGCGCGCGCACGCCCCACCACGCCCCGGGGATGTGGCGGGCGCGAAAGCGCAGGCTCGTGGACAGATCGAGCACGGCCGCGCGCACGCGCGCCAGTTCCTGCGCGTGCACGGTCGGCCAGTATTGGAAGCCGGGGATCTGCGCCTCGCGGGGCCCCCGCTCGAGCGGCCAGTCACCCGTGTCCGGCTCGAGCACGTACACCTCGTCCCAACCCATCTGGTTCAGCCATGACGCGGTCATCACCGAGCGCACGCGCTCGGGATCGGCGAGCACGATGCGCGCGTTGCGCACGGCGACGAACTCGTCGGTCGCCTGCACCAGCTGCCCGCCAGGCGCGTGACGCGCGCCAGCGAGATGCCCCGCCTCGAATTCCTCGCGCGAGCGCACATCGAGCACGTATGGGGTGCGCGAGGCATCTTGCAGCCACTCTTTCACCTGGGGCGCGCGCGCGAACTTCACCTCGAAGCGCCTGGCCACCGCGTCGGCCGCGGCGTGCGCCTTCTCCCGCGCCTGCGGCGAGGGTGGCGGCGCGACGCGTTCGCTGCCGTGCTCGCACTCGAAGCCGGCGAGCTCCCACCCCATGGTGCCGTCCTTGAGCGCCACCACGTCCTTCCAGCCCGCATTGCGCAGCGACTGGCAGCCGATGATGCTGCGCGTGCGGCCGGCACAGTTGACCACCACCAGCGTTTCCGGGTCGGGCGCGAGGTCGGGTGTGCGGTAGACCAGCTCCGCGCCCGGCACGTCGATCGCGCCGGGGATGTTCATGCGGTGATACTCCTCCCAGGGACGCGAGTCGAGGATCACCAGCTTTCGCCCGGACTCGAGCAGGCGCCGCAGCTCGTCCGGCGGTATGCGCGGCGTACCGTAATGATGCTCGATGAACTCGCCGAAGGCCTTGGAGGGCACGTTCACGCCGCTGAACAGCTCGCCGCCCGTTGCCTGCCAGGCGGCGCAGCCGCCCTCGAGAAGGTCGACGTCGGTGTAGCCAAGCTGCGCCAGCTTGCGCCGCGCCCGCTCGGCGAGCCCCTCGCCGCCGCCGTCCAGCAGCACCACGGGGGCGCTCCTGCGCGGCACGAGGTCGCCGACTCGCAGCTCCAGGCGCGACAGCGGCAGCGAGCAGGCGAAGAAGGGATGGCCGCGGTAATGCACTCCCTGCTCGCGCACGTCGAGCAGCGCCAGCTCGCCGCCCGAGCGCAGCCGCGCGCGCAGCGCTGCGGGCGTCATGCGCGCGCTTCGCGGATGTCCGAGTGCGCCGGAAAGACTTCCCAGCGACCTTCCTTCTCCTTGTAGAACTCGCGGCGGTGCAGCTGCTCGAGCGCGAGGCCGTACATGTGGAAGTTGAGCAGCGGCGCGTCGATGTGGATCGAGTGCAGGTCCTCGGGCATGAAGGCGACGCCGCTCCCCTGGCGCACGACCGCGCGCCCCTTCTCGCGCACGCCCCCGTCCGAGCTGCGGTCGTAGAAGCGGTTCTGCTCCTCGCCGGTTACCCCGACGATCACCGCCCACGTGGTGTGGTTGTGGGCGGGCGTGCCATAGCCCCCGAGCGAAGCGTTCGCGTAGAGGGCGAAGCGGTGATCGGCGTCTTCCGAAAGGCGGTACAGGCAGGAGCGCAGCTTCTGGCCGGACTCGGGCGGCGGGTAGTCCTTCGGGTCGAACAGATCGATGCGCGCGGCCAGCTTGATCAGCCGCGCCTTGATCTTCGCCAGGCTCTCCGGGTGCACTCCGTCGCGGCGCTCGATCTCGCGGATGTCCGCGACGGCGGCTTCGATTTCCTTGCGGCGTTCGGCGGCTCGGTCCATGCGGGAATGTTAACTCAGTCGCGCACGCGCCCGCGCAACGCCTTGACCTTTGCGCGACGCAATTTCGACTCGATGCGCCGCTCCTTCGACGCGCGCGTCGGGCGGGTCGGCCGGCGCTTCTTCGGCACATGGGCGGCGGCCTCGATCAGCGCATGCAGTCGCGCAAGCGCCTCGGCGCGGTTCTGGTCAAGGCTCCTGTGCTGCTGCGCCTTGATCACCACCACCCCGGTACGGGTAATGCGCTTGTCCCCGCGGTGCAGCAGCCGGTACTTCACCTCCGGCGGCAGCGAGGACGCGCGTATGTCGAACCGCAGATGGACGGCATTCGACACCTTGTTCACGTTCTGGCCGCCTGCGCCCTGCGCGCGCACCGCGGTGAGCTCGATCTCGCTCTCGGGGATGACGATCACCAGCCGCTCCCGCCGCCGCCGCCCCCGCCGCCGCCCGAACCACCCCCACCGCCTCCGCCGCCGGAAGAACCGCCAGAGCTCGATCCGGGCGGCGTCGCCGCCGAGCTGACAGTGTCTGCGATACCGCCGATCGAATCGCCAATGCCACCGCTGCGGAACAGGCCGCCGCCCGCCTCCGAGCCGTAGTAGCCCGCCACCGCCGCCGCCACTGCCGCCAGGCCCAGCGTCGCAGCAAAGCGGTCAGCCCAGGTTTTCTCCACGCCGAGCGCCACGGCATAGGGCAGGAATTTCGCGAACTCCTCGGCCGTCTGCGGCGGCGCCTTCATGCGCTCGAGGTCCTCCTTCTCCGCCACGCCGAGGTACTGGCGCAGTCCCTGGATCCTGTCCTGGAGCTTGCGGCCCTCGACGCTGTAGGCAGGCAACCAGCGCGCAAACAGGACGAGGACGATGAGCATCAGCGCTGCGCTCACGATGATCGCGGACACGGGCGCCTCCTGCATCATCATCGCCACTACCGTGAGGATGGCGATGCCGATACCCGCGCCATGCGAGCCGCGGTTGCGCGAGAAGAGCTTTCCCTCGTAGAGCTGGGCCAGCTCTCGCTTGTGCGTCTCGAGCGTGATCTGCACTCCGGGGTTGTGTGCTTTGCCGATCACGGTGGGCTTCCCAGGCCCTCGCAGAAGGCCTGCGAGCGTGCGCTCGCCCGGGAGCCACTCCACGTCCTTGCCGGTGCGCTCCAGCTCGTAGGCACTTCCCAAGTCGCGAATGCGCAGGAACCCGCGCGCACCCAGCCCTAGCAGCCCTGCGGCGAAGCACTTCGCGTCGTACTGCATGCGATCGATGAAGCGCACCTCCGCGGGCCCCATTCCTGGCGGCGCCTCGTAGCGCGGGAAGGCCGGCCCGGCTCGCGGGTCGCGCCCGACGAGGTGCCAGCGCCACCAAAGGAAAGCGAGCAGCAGCGCGATGCCCCCCACGCCCGTCAGCACCGGCTTGTTGTCGTTCAACCACCACTGGAGCCTCTGCGCGAACGACGGCTCGCGCACCAAGCCCTTGGGAAACTCCACCACGATAGTGAGTCCCTGCCGGGCGGGCAGAGCGCGCGTGGTGGCGAAGCTCGCGCCGCCCGCCCGCGCCTCGCCCGTGTAATCGCGCCCGCGCGCGCCCTGCGGCCCGGTGTAGGCCTCGACGCGGATGCGATCGGCAGGCACCTCGGCGGGCAGCTGCACGTCCGCCGAAATGCGGTCCATGGCGAAGGTCCAGCCATTGCCGTTCACGTTCCAGTAGAGCTCGTCGTGACGCTCGAAGAAGCCGAGCTGCCGCGCGGTGCGATAGGTGATCTCGTACTCGTGCCGGCCGCGCGGCAGGATCACGGTGGGGTTGCCGATGCGCACGCGCGCGCCGTTGGCGAGCGGCTCTACCCTCCAGGGCTCGGCGGTGCCGTCGCGGCTCACGGCAACCACCTGGAACGGCACCTTCACGCGGGCGCCGAGGCGGTCACGGTAGTCGGTGGGGAAGTCGCGCAGGATGCCGCGCTGGATCTGGCGTCCTTCGGCGAGCACCACGATGCGCTCGGTGACCTGCAGGCCGCCTTCCATGTCGATGCGGATGTCGCTGTGGAATTCGAGCACCCGCTCCGCGGCCAGCGCGGGCAGCGCGGCGACCAGCAACGCCAGCAAGAGCGCCCTCACAGCGCGACCTTCACCGCCTCGCGGTCGTCGGTCTCGAAGAACGGGAGCGGCTCGAAGCGAAACAGGCGCGCCACCACGAGGTCCGGGAAACTCTGCAGGCGCGTCACGTACTGCTTCACCGCGCCGTTGTAGAAGCGCCGCGCGTACTGCAGGTGGTCCTCGACCTCGACCAGCTTCGCCGAGAGGTCGCGGAAGTTGGCGTCAGCCTTGAGCTGCGGATAGGCCTCCTGCAGAAGGACCAGCTGCTGCAGGCGTTCGCCGAGCTGCTTTTCCAGCGCGAAGCGGGTGGCGCCGCCCTGCGCGGCGAGCGCGCTGCCGCGCAACTCGGTGACCGTGGTGAGGAGGGCCTTCTCGTAACCCGCGTAGCCCTTCACCGCCTCGACCAGTTGCGGCACGAGGTCGGCGCGACGCTTCAACTGCACGTCGATGTCGGCGTAGCCCTGGCGCGCCTGGTTGCGGTCGGCGATGAGGCGGTTGTAGAGGACGACCCCCGCAACGGCGAGCCCAGTGAGCAGCGCGGCAGCGAGCCACGTCGTCAAGCCGCGTTCTCCATGACCTTCAGACTGGTCCGACCTTACACCGGGCTGGCGCCCGGGAGAAGCTAGCGCTTCTTGAACATCGGCCGGCGCTTGGGCATGGCGACCGGATTTTCGTCCTTGTGGCGAAAGCTGATGCGGCCCCGCGTCAAGTCATAGGGCGACATCTCCATGGTGACGCGATCGCCCGCGAGGATACGAATGCGGTTCTTGCGTACCTTGCCGCCCGCGTAAGCGAGCACCTGCGCGCCGTTGGTGAGCTCGACGCGGAACTGCGTGCTGGGCAGCACTTCCTGTACCACCCCTTCCATCTCCAGCATTTCTTCCTTGGCCATGAGGGCACCTGCGAATCTCGAAAGGCGCGCAGTATGAGGCCTAAGGCCCGGAAACACAAGGAGAATTTCCGAAGCTAGCGACGGCGGGCGACGATGAACAAGCGCCTGAACGGAAACAGTGTCCGCCCATCGGCTTCCGGCGGGTACGCGGCCAGCACCCGCCGCCGGTAGTCCGCCTCGAAGGCCGTGCGCTCGGCCCCCTCGAGCCGGTCGAGGAACTGCTTCAGCCAGCTCCCCTTCGTGTACTCGGCGACCGGGTTCTCGCCCACGAGCACCTGCAGGTACTCGGTCTCCCAGATCTGCAGTTCGGCCGTGCGCCCTTCGAGCAGCCGCCAGTACGCAGCAGGCGGCGCAACGGGCTCGCGGCGCAGATGAGGCTCGAGCTTCGCGCGCCACGGGCCCTGCTCGATCGCCTCTACGATGCAGGCGTGCGACGGTGCGGCGAAGTTTCGCGGCATTTGCACGGCGAGCGTGCCGCCGGGCGTCACCGCCTCCTCGAGCAGTTGCACGATGCGCTGCTCATGCCCGACGAGCCAGTGCAAGGCGGCGTTGCTGTAGACCACGTCCGCCGGCACGTGCGGCCGCCATGCGCCGATATCTGCGAGCTCGAAGAACGCGCCCGGATGATCCGTGCGCGCCCGGGCGAGCATCTCCGGCGAGCTGTCGACCCCGGTGAGGCGTGCCTGCGGCCAGCGCGCGAGCAGCAGCGGGGCGAGGTTGCCCGCGCCGCAGCCCAGGTCGACCACGCTGGCGGGCGACACCGTGCCGATGCGCGCCAGCAGGTCCACGGCGGGGCGCATCCGCTCGCCGGCAAAGCGCAGGTACTGCGCCGGATCCCAGCTCACGTGCTCACCCGATTGCGCCCGCCCTTCTTCGCCCGGTACAGCGCCTCGTCCGCTGCCTTCAGCACCTGCGAGGGCGGCTGGCGCTCGAACTCGGGCTCCGCGGCGCCCATCGACACGGTCACCGACAGGAGCTTGGTCGGTACACTGTCTCCGCGCCGGCGGATGCCCGCCTCCTGCTGGCGCGGGCGCTCGTCGCTGCGCACCGCCATCTTGTAGCGCTCCACGGCCTCGCGCGTGTTCTCCAGGTACGGCAGGGCTTCCTTCAGGCTCTTGCCCGCGAACAGCACGCTGAACTCCTCGCCGCCATAGCGGAACGCCACGCCGCCGCCGCCCACCTCGGCGAGCCGCGCGGCGACCAGCTTCAGCACCTGGTCGCCGATGTCGTGGCCATGCGTGTCATTGAACTTCTTGAAGTGGTCGACGTCGATCATGGCGATCGTGTATCGGGGCCCGAGCGCACGCAGCTGCTCGTCGAGCGCGCGGCGCCCGGGCAATCCGGTCAGCTCATCGCGAAACGCGAGGCGGTGCGATTCCTGCACGAAGGCGACCAGCACCACGGCGCCCGCCGCGCACAGGAAGGCGGCGAACGCGGCGGGCGAAGCCGCCCACTCGGCGGCGATGAAGAATGCGGCGAGCGCGGCGGCGAGGCCGATGTCGAGCGGCGTGTGCTTCGGCCAGGCGCGCCACACCGCGGCGGCGAACGCCGCGCCGAACAGCAGGCGCCCGGCGAGCGGCGTCGGCGGCGAGCGAAACAGCCAATGCTCGAGCACGCCCTGCCAGGCGAGCCCGGAGAGCGAGCTGCGTCCCGCGGCGGCGATCCAGAGAATGAGCAGCGCTTCCACGCCGAGCAGCACGAGCCAGCGGTAGCTGCCGTGATAGGCCACGCCGCGCTCGGGCAAGGTCATGGCCACCAGCGCGTTGAGCGGCACGAGCACCACCAGCGCCGTGTACACGGCTTTCTCGGCGAAGCCCCCGAGGCCCTGCGCGTAGTGGTAGCCGGCGTAGGCGGCGAGCAGCGAGCCGAGCAGGATCAGCGCACGGCCGCGATTGAAGCGCAGCGCGAAGGCCACGCCGACCGCGAGCACCGCGTAGGGCCCGAGCGTGCGCAGCCCGCTGAGCGAAGCGGGAAGCGACGGGCCGCCCCACACGGCGAGCGCCGCGGCGACGAGGATCACCGCCGGCGCCAGCGCCGGCCGGAGCTCGCTAGGAACCAACGCGATCCGGCCTGAAGCCCGCGTCGCACACGCGCCCGCGCTGGGCGCGCTTGCCGATGTGCCCGGCGAGCAGCTTCGCATCCAGGGTCTCTGTCGCGCGGTTCTTGCGCTTCACGCCGGAGACGACGAGCGTCCTGCCGTCGGTGACGGCGACCGAAGCGAGCGTCACATTGTCTGGCAGCGCGAGGAGCTGCACGCCGACGCCGCCATTGGGGCGCACCGGTACTTCGTCCAGCGGAAACAGGAGCAGCCGCGCGTCCGACGAGAGCGCCGCGACATACTTGCCTGCCGTGACCGGCGCGGGCACCTGCGCGTGCGCGCCCTGCGCGACGCTCATGAAGTCCTTGCCCTGCTTGGTCTTCGCGACGAGGTCACCGAGCTTGCACAAGAAGCCGAGGCCCGCGCTGCTGTTCATGAGCAGCGGGCGCTGCAGGTCGCCGGTGCCCATCCAGACGATGTCGTCCGATGGAGCGTTGACGAGCGTGTTCACCGGCGCGCCGTCGCCGCGCCCCGCGGGGATCGCGGCCGCATCGATCGTGAAGCTCTTGCCGGAGGCGGCGAGCACGATCACCGGGTCGGTGGTCCTGCATTCGAGCGACTGCAGCGGGCCGTCGCCATCCTTGAAGGTGAGTGTCGCAGGATCGAGGCCGTGGCCGCTGCGCGCGCGGATCCAGCCCTTCTGCGACAGGATCACGGTGATCGGCTCTTCCACCACGGTGCGCTCGACCTGCGCGCGCTCCTCCGCCTTGATGAGCGTGCGGCGCTCGTCACCGTACTTCTTCGCGTCCTCTTCCAGCTCCTTGACGACGAGCTTCTTCAACTGCTTGTCGTCCCCGAGGATCGCCTTCAGGTCCTTGCGCTCCCCTTCGAGCGCCTTGCGCTCGTCGTTCAGCTTCACGCCGTCGAGCTTGGTCAGCTGGCCGAGGCGAATGTTGATGATGTCCTCGGCCTGGCGCTCGCTGAACTTCCACTTGGCGATCATCTTCTGCTTGGCCTCGGCCTGGTCCTCGGCGGCGCGGATCAGCTTGATGATCTCGTCGATGCGCACGTAGGCGAGCAGCCGTCCGAGCACGATGTGCAGGCGCTCCTCGCATTTAGCCAGGCGATGCTCGGTGCGCCGGCGCACCGTCTGCTGACGCCACTCGCCCCACTCGCGCAGGATGTCGGCGATGCCCTTGGTCTCCGGCAGGCCGTCGAGTCCGAGCCAGGTGAGGTTGACCGGATAGCGCGACTCGAGGCTCGTGTTGACGAGCAGCGCGGCCATGGTCGCCCCTGGGTCCTGGCGCGAAGAGCGCGGCTCGATCACGAGGCGCAGCTTCGACTTGCGGTCGGACTCGTCGCGCACCGCCTCGACCTGGTCGAGGATGAACTGGCGCAATCGCTTCTGCTCCTGGCCGACCTCCTTCTTGCCGGTCGCGGGCCTGGGATTGGCAAGCGCCTCGATCTCCTCCAGCACCTGGCGGCACGAAACGCCGTGCGGCAGCTCGGTGACGACGATCCGCCACTGGCCGCGCGCCAGCGGCTCCACCGACCAGCGCGCGCGCATCGCGATCGAGCCGCGCCCGGATTCGTAGGCCTGCCGGATTTCCTCGGCCGGGGAGATGATCTGCCCGCCCCCGGGAAAGTCCGGGCCGGGCAGCTTGTCGAGGATCTCATCGAGCTTCGCGCGCGGATGCTTGATGACGAGCGCGGCGGCGGCGGCGACTTCCTTCAGGTTGTGGGAGGGAATGCGCGTGGAAAAACCCACTGGGATGCCGAATGAGCCGTTCAGGAGGCCGAAGGGCAGGCGCGCGGGCAGCAGCACCGGCTCCTCGAACTTGCCGTCGTAGTTCTTCTGGAAGTCCACCGTGCCCTCGCCGATCTCGGCGAGCATCAGCTCGGCGTAGCGCGACAGCTTCGCCTCGGTGTAGCGGTAGGCCGCCGCCGAGTCACCGTCGCGGCTGCCGAAGTTTCCCTGCCCGTCGATCAGCGGGTAGCGCATCGAAAAGGGCTGCGCGAGGTGCACCAGCGCCTCGTAGGTGGAGGAGTCGCCGTGCGGGTGGTACTTGCCGAGCACTTCGCCGACGTAGCGTGCGCACTTGGCGAAGCCCTGGGCCCCCGCATCGCCCATGGCGTAGAGGATCCGCCGCTGCACGGGCTTCAGGCCGTCCGCGATCTCGGGCAGCGCGCGCGCCTTGACGGTGGAGACCGCGTAGCCGAGGTAGGCCTGCGAGGCGTGCTGCTCGATCGGGGCTGCGTCGTCGCCGTTCTCGGGCGTGAAGAGGTCGGGGGTATGCGTATCCATGGTCAGTCGAAGAGATCCCGTTGCTTGTCGGCGACGAGCACGGCGAGCTCCACCGCCTTCTTCGCCTTGTCCAGATCATCCGTGGCGCCCGCCTTGCCGGCGGCCTCCCAGGTGTAGCGCGCCTCGCCCGCCAGGCTCACCTTGCCGAGCTTCTGCCGGCCCAGCCACAGCACGTGGCCCTTGTAGGCACGCTCCCAGACCGGCTTGGGCCGCCTCCTAGACATCCGCCTCTACGGTCTTCCAGTGCTCGCGCATCCAGTTGCGGCGGCCTTCGGCCTCGCCCGAATCCATGAGCAGCTCGAAGGTCTGCCGCGCCTTCTTGAGCTGTCGTGCGTCGAGCTGCATGCGCACCAGGCGCCGCGTGTCGGGATTCATCGTGGTTTCCCAGAGCTGCTCGGGGCTCATCTCGCCCAGGCCCTTGAAGCGCGAGATCTCCCAGGACCCCTCCTTCACCTTCTCCTTCTTGAGCGCGGCGAGTGTTTCCTCCAGCTCGTCCTCGTCCAGGCAGTACGCGCGCCGCGCCGGCTTGCCCTTGCCCTGCGCCGGGATCTCGACCTTGAACAGCGGCGGCTGCGCGACGTAGACATGGCCGGCTTCCACGAGCTTGGGCGCGTGCATGAAGAAGAAGGTGAGCAGCAGCGCCTGGATGTGCCCGCCGTCCACGTCGGCATCCGTCATCAGGATCACCTTGCCGTAGCGCAGCCCCGAGAGATCCACCGCGTCCTCGGGGCCGTGCGGGTCCACGCCGATGGCGGTGGCGATCGCCTGCAGCTCCTTGTTGGCGAGCACCGTGCGGCTGTCCTTGGACATCGTGTTGAGCACCTTGCCGCGCAGCGGAAGGATCGCCTGCGACTCCTTGTCGCGCGCTTCCTTCGCCGAGCCGCCCGCGGAGTCGCCCTCCACGAGGAACAGCTCGTTCCGCGTCACGTCGCCGGATGCGCAGTCCACGAGCTTTCCCGGCAGCGTGGCGATGCCCGAGGACTTCTTGCGCTCGACCTTCTTGCCCTTGGCGAGACGCGCGAGCGCCTGCTCGATGGCGAGCTCGGCGATCTTCTTGCCTTCGTCCGGGTGCTCGCTCAGCCACAGCTCGAACGCGTCCTTGACGCACAGCTCGAGCAGCTTCGCCGCGTGGCGCGTGGTGAGCTTTTCCTTCGTCTGGCCGTGGAACTGGGTGCGCACGATCCTCGCCGAAAGGGTGAAGCAGGCGCGCGCCCAGACGTCATCCGCGATCAGCTTCACGCCCTTGGGCGCGAGCGCGCGCGTGTCCATGAAGGCGTGGATCGCGTCGAAGACGCCGGCGCGAAAGCCCGCCTCGTGCGTGCCGCCGGAGCGCGTCGGGATCAGGTTCACGTGGCTGTCGGCGAAGATGTCGCCGTCGGTCACCCAGCCGATCGCCCAGGCCGCGCCCTCGCCCGCCTCGATGTCGCCGAAGCCGGCGGCGCTCTTCTCGTCGAAGTAGCGCTCCCCCGTGAACAGCGGCGCGACGAGTTCGCGCCCCGCGAGCATGAACTCGAAGTACTGCGCCATGCCGCGCTCGTACTTCCAGGTCTTCTTGCCCTTGCCCTCGACCTCGAGCACCGTAGAGAGGCCCGGCAACAGATAGGCCTTCGAGCGCACCAGGTGCTCGAGTTCCGCCATCGGGATGCTGGCCGAGTCGAAGTACTTCGGGTCGGGCCACAAGCGCACCACGGTGCCTGTGCGCCTCTCCTTCGCCTTCTCGCTCTTGAGCTTCTGCTTGAGCTCGCCACCCTCGAAGGCGATGGTGTGCCTGCCGCCGTCGCGATACACGGTGACCTCGAGTCGCTTGGAGAGCGCGTTCGACACCGCGACGCCCACGCCGTGCAGACCGCCGGAGATGTGATAGACGCCCTCGCCCGACTTCGCGAACTTGCCGCCTGCGTGCAGCATGCCGAACGCGACTTCCACGGCGGGTTTCCTTTCCACCGGGTGCATGTCCACCGGGATGCCGCGGCCCTCGTCTTCGACCTCGACCGAGCCGTCCTTGAACACGCGCATGGTGATGCGCTTGCCGTAGCCGGCGAGCGCCTCGTCCACCGCGTTGTCGATCGCCTCCTGCACGATGTGCAGGGGATGCACGGTGTGCGTGTACATCCCGGGCATGCGCCGCACGGGCTCCAGGCCCTTCAGGGCCTGGATGGCGGAGGCGTCGTAGACCTGCTGCTTGGCCATCTATCTGGTGGTTTGCAGTTCGTTGCGCACTAGATATTGTATCTCCCGCGCAGTTGCGCCGCCGACGTGCGCCCCGGCGCATGCACCGCGACGCCCGCCTGCGCGGCCGCGGCGGCGAGGCCCTTGTCGAGCGTGATCAAAGTCGCACCGTGCCGCGCCGCGAGCTCGAGGTAGGCAGCGTCGTAAGTGCTCAACTCGCGCCGCTCGGCAAGGTCGCTGATCGCCCGCAGCTCGGGCACCGCGGCGTCCACGCGCAGGCGCAGGCGCGAGGCTTCGTCGAGAACCTGGTAGCGTTCCTCGCGCGACAGCCGCCGTCGCCGCTCCGCGACGAGCAGCGCGTTCGGAAATTCGAGCCGCCACACCGCCGGCACCCAGCATTCCTCGAGGGCCACCAGGTCGAGCGCCGCCTCGGTGAACGCCGTCCTCTCGTCGGGAAAGAACCAGGAAAGCGAGATGGAGCAGTCCAGCACCAGCGCCATCAGTACTTGCGCCCCGCCTTGACCAACTCCGCGATCGTGGTGCCGGGACGCGCGGGCTTGCCGCGCCCCACGCGATTGCGCTTGATCTCTTCCACCACCCGGCGCATCTGCTCGGCGCCTTCCTCCGACTTGGCGGGCACGAGCCGCGCCACCGCCTTTCCCCTGCGGGTGATCGTGACCACCTCGCCGTCCTCGACCTTGTCGAGAAGCTCGGCAAGCTTGGTCTTCGCTTCGAATGAACCGACGGTGATCACGAACGCATCCAACTAGACAACCAGTTGGAAGGATATCACCGTGATCGCCTACAGCGCAAATCTCTCCAGCTGCTCCCAGTCCACCAGCTTCGACAGGTCCGCTTCCGCCGGCAGCTCGATCCGTCCGTCCCTGATCTGCGGCACGAGCGTGCTCACCTGGTCGGTCATCGTGAGAAAGAAGGTCTGCTCGGCCGCCATGGTGCCGGGCTGCTGCAGGTTGATGAGCGTGCCGAGCGCGCTCTCGGCGTAGATGCCTACCGCCGTGCTGGCGCGGCGCTGCGCCGCCATTGCGGCGATGGCGCGCGACTCGGCGAGCCCCACGCGCCCGGGCTTGGTGGAGAGCGCCTGTGCGCCGCGCTCGAGATACAGCGCGGCATCCTCCGTCGACGCACAGCTGCGGTCCACGAGGATGGGAATGGGGCTCGCCTTCTGCAGCGCCTCGAACTCGCGGTCGGGCTGCAGCGGGCAGGGATCCTCGGCCACGGTCACGCCCGCCTGAGCGAGCTTGCGCACATAGTCCGCCGCATCGCCACGCGCGTAGTGGCTGTTGGCGTCCACGTAGAGCTCGACGTTGGGCCCTACCGCGGCGCGAATCTCCTTGAGTGCCTGCAGGTCCACGTCTACTCCCTGGCCGCCCTTGACCTTCAGCACGCGAAAACCGTACTTGGCGCAAACCTCCGCCGCCTCCGCAGCCATCAGCGCGGGCCGCTGCCGCGTGACAGTCCAGGCGACCTCGCGCACATGGTCCGCGTCCCACAGTTTCCACAGCGGCTCGCGCGCCGCCGCTGCACGCAGCGTCCAGCAGGCGCTCTCGATCATGCCCTTGGCGAGGCGATTCTCCGGGATGCCGGCGAAGGCCTTCGCCACCACGCGCTCGTCGGTGAGGTCGACGTCGCGCAGGCGCGGGATGAGGAAGTCGTGGAGCGCCGCGGCGAGCGAGTTCGGCGACACGCCGCTCCAGGTGTCCTTCAAGGTGCCTTCGGCGATTCCGGTGGCGCCGTCGGCCTGCAGCACGATGAGCGCGAAGACCCCCGCATGCTCGCGCGCGTTCGCCCACGCCACTTCGCGCGCGTAGGGCAGGCGGTACAGATGCAGCGACCAGTCCTGGAGCTTCATCTGAGCTGGTGCAGCAGCGGCTCGCCGCGCGCGAGCGAATCGAGGTTCCTGGCGATCTCGCTCCAGCGCCGCTCCACCATGCCGGTGGTCCAGGCGGCGATGTGCGGCGTCATCCAGACGTTGTCGAGCTCGTGGAACGGATGCTTCGATGGCGCGACGTTGAGGTCGTCATGGCGCGGATACGCATACCAGACGTCCAGCGTCGCGCCGCGGATGCGCTTTTCCTTCAGCGCCGCCCATAGCGCGTCCTCGTCGGCGATCTGGCCGCGGCTCACGTTGACGAGCACGGCCGAGGGCTTCATCGCGGCAAAGCGCTTCGCGTCGAGCAGGCGCTCGGTCTCCGGCGCGAGCGCCGCGGCGATGACGACGTAATCGCACTGCGCGAGGAACTCGTCGATCCGCCCGAGCGGGTACTGCGCGTCCACGTGCGGCACTTCGCGCAGCGTGCGGTTGCAGCCGAGCACGCGCACGCCGAAGCCCCGCAGGCGCTCGGCGACCGCGCGCCCGATGGCGCCCAGGCCCACGATGCCCACCGTCCTGCCGTAGAGCTCGCCCATGATCGGGCCGTTGACGCGGCCGCTGTAGCGCCAGCCGCGCTCGTTGCGAAAGCTCGCGTCGGACGGCACGAACGACGTCTGGCACCAGAGGAGCAGCGCGAGCATCACGTACTCCGCGGTGCCCTCGGCGTGGCCGTAGCAGTTGCATACGCGCACCCCCGGCGGCACGGCGACGAAGTCGATGAGGTCCACGCCCGTGCCCGGCGACTGGATGAGCTTCAGCTTCGGCGCCGCCGGGAAGCTGCTGTTCCAGACCAGCGAGATGAGCACGTCGGCATCGGCGAGCGCGCGCGCCAAGCCCCCCCGCGCATCCTTCTCGAGGAAGCGCTCCGTCGTCCAGGGCGTCTTCACCTTGGCGAGCAGCGTCGGCGGCAGATGGTGGATGAGCGAACCGTAGAACACGACTTTCATCGCGTGCTATCGTGCCCTCAGGGAGACAGATCGGCAATGGCGTTTCAGGTGGAGGTCGCGGCGCGCGGCGCCGACCGCCTCGGCGAGTGCCCGCTGTGGGACGAGCGCCAGAAGATGCTCTGGTGGGTGGACAGCCGCTGGCCCGCGGTGAAGCGTCTCGATCCCGCGAGCGGCGCGGTGATGATGCTGGTGCTGCCCGAGGTGGTGGGGAGCATCGCGTTTCGCGAGCGCGGAGGGCTCATCGCCGCGACCAAGTCGGGCATCCATTTCCTCGATCCGGCAACGGGCAAGCTCGAGGCGCGGGCCGCGCCGGAACGCGACCTGCCGGACAACCGCTTCAACGACGGGCGCTGCGACCGGCGGGGGCGCTTCTGGGCCGGCACCATGTGCGACGTGCGGCGCGATCCCACCGGCTCGCTCTATCGCTTCGACGCCGACATGAGCTGCACGAAGCTCAGGAATTCGATCATCATCCCCAACAGCCTTGCCTTCAGCCCAGACGGACGCACGATGTACTTCGCCGACACCAACCGCCACACGATCTGGGCTTACGACTACGACCCGGCGAGCGGCGCGGCGACGCGCGAGCGCGTGTTCGCAGACACCGGCACGGGGCGCCCGGACGGCTCGTGCGTCGATGCCGAGGGCTGCCTGTGGAACGCGGAATATGGCGCCTGGCGTATCGTGCGCTATTCCCCCGCGGGGAAGATCGATCGCGTCATCGAGGTGCCGGTCGCCAATCCGACGTGCTGCGCCTTCGGCGGCGACGATCTCGGCACGCTCTACTTCACCACGGCAACGCAGCGGCTCACGCCCGAGGACCTCGCCAGGCAGCCCCTTGCCGGGAGCCTGCTCGCGCTGCGGCCGGGCGTACAGGGCCTGCCCGAAGGACGCTTCGCGGGATGAACTCCGAAAAGCCGCTGACCGGCAAGATCCCGCGCGAGCGAATCGGCGTGCTCGAGCTGCCTGGCCTGCCGGTGGAGCTGCTCGCCGCGTTCCGCGCGCTCGAAGACCTCTCGGGCGTAGTGTCCGATGCGCTCGACGAACTCGGCATCGCCGGAGCGATCCCGTCGTCGGTGCTCAGGCCCACCGACCCGGCCGCGCGCCTGTGCGGCCCTGCGCTCACCGCGCTCAACCGGCCGCTCGACATTGGTCGCGCAGGCGGCAAAGGCGAACGTCTCGCGCCTCGGCGAGATCGAGGCGCACAACCTCGCGCAGGCCGGCGACGTGCTCGTCATCCAGGGCGTCGAGGGCATCTCGAGCATGGGTGCGATCTCCGCCTCGATCGGCCGGCGCCAGGGCGAAGGCGGCGCCGTGGTGGACGGCGCGGTACGCGACATCGGCCACTCGCGCCGCATCGGCTACCCGGTGTGGTCGAAGGGTGCGAGCCCGATCACCGGCAAGTGGAGGATCGAGACCGTGGCGATCAACGTGCCGGTGTCGATCTGCGGCGTCGCGGTGAAGCCGGGCGACCTCGTGGTCGCCGACGAGGTGGGCGTGTGCTTCGTGCCCCGCGAGCGCGTGGCGGACGTGCTGGCGGTCGTGCAGCGCATCCTGCAATACGAGGAAAAGCGCATGGCGCAGATCGCCGCCGGAACGCCGGTCCCGGACCTGGCAAGGGCACCAAGAAAATAGGGACAGACCCCATTTTTCGCTATGCGAAAAATGGGGTCTGTCCCTGTTACATGATCTGGTTCACCACGCCGCCGTCCGCGCGCAGTGCGGCGCCGGTGGTCGCCGAGGCCCCCGTTCCGCACACGTAGACGGCAAGGTTAGCGACCTCTTCGGCCGAGGTGAAGCGGCGCAGCAGCGAGGTCGGGCGGAAGGTCCTGAAGAAGTCTTCCTCCAGGTCCTTGACCGTCATCCCGGCCGCCTTCGCGCGCTCGGCGCGCAAGCGCTCGGTGTTCTCCGTACGCGTCGGTCCCGGCAGCAATGCGTTGACCGTTACGCCGGTGCCGGCGAGCTCCATGGCGAGGCCGTGCGAGATCGAGAGTTGCGCGGTCTTGGTCATGCCGTAGTGGATCATCTCGCGCGGGATGTTGAGCGCCGACTCGCTGGAGACGAACAGGATCCGTCCCCAGCCGCGCTTCGCCATCGCCGGCGCGTAGCGGCGCGCGAAGCGTACGCCTGAGAGAACGTTGACCTCGAAGAACCGCGTCCAATCGGCATCCGGGATCTCGAAAAAGGGCTTCCTTTCATAGATGCCGAGGTTGTTGACGAGGATGTCTACGTCCGGCACGCGCTTGAACACCACTTCCGCGCCGGCCGCGGTGGCGCAGTCCGCCGCGATTCCTTCCGCGCCGGCGAGACGCGCGAGCGCTTCGTCCACCCGCTGCTGCGTGCGGCCCGTGATCCACACCTGCGCGCCCTCGGCGGCAAGCCCTTGCGCGATGGCGTAGCCGATGCCCGACGTCGAGCCGGTGATCAGCGCGCGGCGTCCCTTGAGTCCCAGATCCATGCGAACGTCTCCTTTCAGCGAATCGTGGCTGTCAGCGCGCCATCGACGACGATCTCGGCGCCGGTGACGAACTTCGCCTCGTCGGAGGCGAGGTACACCACAGCCCAGGCCACGTCCCAGGCGTCGCCCATCCTGCCGGTGGGCGTGCGCGCATTGCGCTTCGCGATGAGCGCCTCCGCGTCGCCTCCCGCCTGCGATTTGGCGAGGCGCTCCGCAACCAGCGGCGTATTCATGAGTCCCGGGATCACGGTGTTCACGCGCACGCCCTGCGGCGCGTAGCGCACGGCGCACACGCGCGAGAAATGCTGCAGGCCGGCCTTGGAAGCCGCATAGGCGGCGAGCTCGTTGCCCAGGTGCCGCAGGCCGGCGATCGAGGAGATGTTGACGATCGCGCCGCCGCCCTGCTTCGCCATCAAGGGTGCGACGAGGCGCGTCGAGTGGTAGACGTAGTGCAGGTTGTACTCGAACTGCTCGCGCCAGGCTTCGGGCGTGATCTGCTCGGCATCGCCCGGGATGCTGCCGCCGACGTTGTTCACGAGGATGTCAATGCGGCCAAAAGCCTTCAGCGTCGCGTCCACCGTGCGCCGCAGGTCGACCTCCTTCGTCACGTCGGCCTCCAGCGCGAGCATCTTTCCGCCTTCGCCGGCGATCAGGCGCGCCGTTTCCTGCGCCGCCGCCAGGCGGACGTCCGCTCCCGCCACGCGCGCGCCTTCGCGCGCAAAGAGCGCTGCGATCGCGCGGCCGTTGCCGATGCCCTCGCCCACCGAGCCGGCGCCGAGGACGAGCGCCGCCTTGCCTTTCAGCCGGTCCGCCAAGCCCGGCTCTTCAGCCCAGCGTCGGCATGTGGAAGCCGGGCGCCGGCGTGTCCTGGTGCGGCCAGCGCGTGGTCACCACCTTGGTGCGCGTGTAGAACTTGACGCCCTCCAGGCCGTGCACGTGCAGGTCGCCGAACAGCGAGTTCTTCCAGCCGCCGAACGAGTAGAACGCCACCGGCACGGGAATCGGCACGTTGACGCCGATCATGCCCACCTGCACCTCGTTCTCGAAGCGCCGTGCCGCGCCGCCCGACTCGGTGAAGATCGCGGTGCCGTTGGCGTAGGGGTTGCGGTTGATGAGCGCGATCGCCTCTTCCAGCGTCTCGACGCGCAGCACGACCAGCACCGGTCCGAAGATCTCGTCCTTGTACACCTGCATCTCGGGCTTCACGTGATCGAACAGCGTGGTGCCGAGGAAGAATCCCTCCTTCACCGGCGGCACGCTGCCGTCCACCACGGCCTTCGCGCCTTCGCTCTTGCCTTTGTCGATGTAGCCCGCGACCTTGTCGCGGTGCTGCGCGGTGACCAGCGGCCCCATGTCAATGCCGTCGGCATCACCCGGGCCTACCTTGATGGCCTTTGCTTTCTTCTCCAGCAGCTTCACCAGCGGGTCGGCCGCTGCGCCCACGGCAACCACCGCGGAGATTGCCATGCACCGCTCGCCTGCCGAGCCGTAGCCCGCGCCGATCAGCGCGTCGGCCGCGAACTCGAGATCGGCGTCCGGCAGCACCACGGCGTGGTTCTTCGCGCCGCCCAACGCCTGCACGCGCTTGCCGTTCCTCGCGCAGGTCTCGTAGATGTACTTCGCGATCGGGGTGGAACCGACGAACGAGACCGCCGCGATCCCGGGGTGCGCGAGGATCGCGTCCACCGCCGCCTTGTCGCCGTGCACCACGTTGAACACGCCGTCGGGCAGTCCCGCCTCCTTGAAAAGCTGCGCCATGCGCACCGCGGCCGAGGGCACCTTCTCCGAAACCTTGAGGATGAAGGTGTTGCCGCAGGCGATGGCCACCGGGAACATCCACATCGGCACCATCGCCGGGAAGTTGAACGGCGTGATGCCCGCGCACACGCCGACCGGCTGGCGCACGGTGTGCGTGTCCACCGCGGTGCCGACGTTCTCCGAGTATTCGCCCTTGAGGAGCTGCGGGATGCCGCAGACGAACTCCACCACCTCGATGCCGCGCTGCACCGAGCCCATCGCGTCGGGCAGCGTCTTGCCGTGCTCCTCGGTGATGAGGCGCGCGATGTCCTTGTGCTGCGCCTGCAGGAGCTGCAGGTACTTCTGCATGACACGCGCGCGGCGCAGGATCGAGGCATCCCGCCACTCGGGAAGCGCGGCGGCCGCGGCCTTGACCGCGGCGTCGATGGTCGCCGCATCGCAATAGGGCACCTGCTTGCTCACGCGACCGGTGGCGGGGTTGTACACGTCGCCCATGCGTCCGGCAGGGATGACGGGCTTCCCTCCGATCCAGCAGGGGACGGTGGCGAGCTTGAGGTCTGCGGGCTTGTTCATCGGGCACTCCGGCGAAGGCTGAAAATTCTACGCCGATATACTCGCCACGTGACCGACCCGCTCATTCCCGCCCGCCTCGCCTTCGCCGCGGACGGCACGCCGTTCTCGCCCGACTACGACGACGTCTATCACAGCGCCGACGGCGGCGCCGCGCAAGCGCATCACGTGTTCCTGGCGGGCAACGGCCTGCCCGCGCGCTGGCAGGACGCGGCGCGCTTCACCATCCTCGAGACGGGTTTCGGCTTCGGGCTGTCGTTCCTCGCCGCCTGGCACGCCTGGCAGGAGGACCCGCGGCGCAGCGCGCGCCTGCACTTCGTGTCGGTCGAGAAGCACCCGTTCAGCGCGCAGGACCTGGCCGTGCTGCACGCGCCGCACGCCGATCTCGCGCCGCTCGCCAGCGAGCTGCGCGACGCGTGGCCGATGCTGGTGCCGGGACTGCACCGGCTCGAGTTCGCCCAGGGTCGCGTCGTCCTGACGCTCGCCTTCGGCGACGCAGCGGCATTGCTGCCACAGCTGCGCCTAGCTGCCGACGCCGTGTTTCTCGACGGCTTCGCACCGGCCAAGAACCCGGACATGTGGTCGCCCGAGCTGATGAAGGCGGTGGCGCGGTTGTGCGCGCCGGGCGCGACCGCCGCCACCTGGAGCGTGGCGACCCCGGTACGCGAGAGCCTGCGCGCGGCGGGCTTCGCCGCCGAGAAGCGCAGGGGCTTCGCGAGAAAGAGCGAGATGCTGGTCGCGCGGTTCGTCCCGCCACGGTCGCTGCGGCCGCCGCCGCCGCGACCGGCGGAGCGCTCGGCTGCGGTGGTCGGCGCGGGCATCGCCGGCGCGGCCGTGGGCGAGCGCCTGGCGGCGCGCGGCTGGGAAGTGACACTCGTCGAGCGGCACCTGGAGCCCGCGCTCGAAGCCTCGGGCAATCACGCCGGCACCTTTCACCCCGTGCTGTCCTCCGATGACAGCCACCTCGCGCGTCTGACGCGCGCCGCGTTCACCTATCTGCTCGAGCACTGGCGCCAGTTCGACGCCATCGGCGCGGCGCCGGAGTGGCGGCGCTGCGGCGTGCTGCAGCTCGCGCGCGACGCGCGCGAGGAAGCTGCACAACAAGCCGCCCTCGAGGCGCTCGCGCCGCCGCTCGACTACGCGCAACGGCTCGACGCCCGCCAGGCGAGCGCCTGCGCCGGCGTGAAGGTGGCCGCCGGCGGGCTGTGGTTTCCCGAGGCTGGCTGGATCCGGCCGCGCAGCTATGCGCGCGCGCTCCTCCGGCGCTCGGGCGCACGGCTGCTCGCCGGCCGCGAGGTCGCTGCGCTGGAGCAGGCGGGGACGCGCTGGATCCTGCGCGATCGCGAGGGCGAGTCGATCGTAGAAGCGGGCGCGATCGTGCTGGCCAACGCGGCGGACGCGATGCGCCTCGCGCCTTCCGAGCATATCCGCCTGCGCCGCGTGCGCGGCCAGCTCACGTATCTGCCGCCCATCGGGACGCTGCGCTGCGTGCTGCTGCGCGGCGGCATGGTGCTGCCGCCCATCGAGGGCATTACGGTCACCGGCGCGAGCTTCGACCTGGACGACACCGACCCATCGGTGCGCGCCGAAAGCCATGAAGGAAATCTCGAACGCCTGGAGCGCATCGTGCCCGGCGCCTCGGCGGAGTTCGATCCGCGGCAGCTCGCCGGCCGCACGTCGTTTCGCACCGTGGCGCGCGACCGGCTGCCGCTGGTCGGGCCGCTCGAGCAGGCGCCTGGGCTGTACGGCGCGCTCGCCTTCGGCTCGCGCGGGCTGCTGTGGGCAGGGCTGGGAGCGGAGCTGCTCGCCAGCCAGATGGAGGGTGAGCCCCTGCCGCTGGAAGTGGCCCTCGCGGACGCGCTCGCGCCCGCACGATTCGCCCTGAAGGCTAGGCGCCGCGCAGGATCGACGGCCTCGCGTCCTTGACGTCGCGCAGGCCGCAGAGCGCCATGGTGACGTCGAGCTCCTTCTGCAGGATCTCCAGCACCTTGGTGACGCCCGCCTCGCCCATCGCGCCCAGGCCGTAGGCGAAGGACTTGCCGATCATCGTGCCGCGCGCGCCGAGCGCGAGCGCACGCAGCACGTCCTGGCCCGAGCGGATGCCGCCGTCGAACCACACCTCGATCTTGTCGCCCACGGCCTGAGCGACCTCGGGCAGCGCGCGGATCGAGGACACGGTGCCATCGAGCTGCCGGCCGCCGTGATTGGAAACGATGAGGGCGTCTGCGCCGGTGGAAGCGGCGATCTTCGCGTCCTCGGCGTCGAGGATGCCCTTGAGGATGAGCTTCCCGCCCCAGAGCTTCTTCACCCACTCCACGTCCTTCCAGGACAGCGTCGGGTCGAACTGGCCGGCGATCCACTGCGCGAGCGTGAGCAGCGTGTCGGCGCCCTTGATCTGGCCCTCCAGGTTGCCGAACGACTTGCGCCGCCCGCCGATCACGTTGAGCGCCCAGCCGGGCTTGCGCATCACGTCGAGCATCGTGCCGAACGTGAGCCGTGGCGGCACCGTGAGGCCGTTCTTCAGGTCCATGTGGCGCTGGCCCTGGATCTGCAGGTCGAGCGTCAGGACGAGCGCCGAACATCTGGCGGCCTTCGCGCGCTCGATGAGCGAGGCAGCGAAGCCGCGGTCGCGGAACACGTACAGCTGGTACCAGAAGGGCTTTTCGACCGCGCCCGCCACGTCCTCGATCGAGCAGATGGACATCGTCGAGAGCGTGAACGGGATGCCGAATCTTTGGGCGGCGCGCGCGCCGAGGATCTCGCCGTCCGCCCAGTTGAGGCCCGTGAGGCCGACCGGCGCGATCGCCACCGGCATCGTCACCTCCTGGCCCGCCATCGTGGTGCGCGTGGAGCGCTTGTCGACGTCGATCGCCACGCGCTGGCGGAAATGCAGCGCCTCCAGATCGGCACGGTTGGCGCGCAGCGTCTGCTCGTCGTACGAGCCGCGCTCCACGTAATCGAACACCGCCTTGGCGACGCGCCTGCGCGCCATCTGGCGCAAATCTTCAACGCAGGTGACGACCGGCATGCGCGCCATACTAGCATGCGCATTTCACATCGTGAGATAGAATGGCCCGCATGGCGGCCAAGGACGACGCGAAGGGACCGATCCAGGTCATCGACCGGATGATGAAGCTGCTCGACGTGCTCGGCGATCATCCCGAGCCGCTCGGGCTGAAGCAGGTCGCGCAGTACGCGGGGCTGCATCCGTCCACGGCGCACCGCATCCTCTCGGCAATGGCGGGCGGGCGCCTCGTGGATCGGCTGGATCCCGGCAGCTACCGGCTGGGCATGCGCCTGCTCGAGCTCGGCAACCGCGTGCGCTCGAGGATCAGCGTGCGCGAGCTGGCGCTGCCGGTGATGCGCGAGCTGCACGCGCAGACCGGCGAGACGGTGAACCTCTCCGTGCGCCATGACGACGAGATCGTGTACGTCGAGCGCACCTCCTCGGGCCGCTCGGCGATGCGCATCGTGCATGCCATCGGCGCGCGCGCGCCGCTGCATGTCACGGCCGCAGGCAAGCTCTTCCTGCTGGAAGACGGCTTCGCGCGGTTACGCGATTACGCCAAGCGCACCGGGCTGGCGGCGCACACGCGCAATACCATCACCAACGTGCAGCAGCTCGAGCGCGAGCTCGAGCGCCTCCAGCGCCAGGGCTGGGCGACGGACAACGAGGAAGCCGAGATCGGCGTGCGCTGCGTGGCCGCGGGCGTGCGCGACGACAGCGGCCAGCTGATCGCGGCGCTGTCGCTCTCGACGCCCGCCGACCGCATGAAGCCGCACTGGGGGCCGCTCATCAAGGAGACCGCCGAGCGCGTGTCGCGCGCCATCGGCCACCGGCCGCGGGAGGCGCGCATCGGCGCGGCCTGAGGGGCCGCCGCATTGTCACTGTCCCGGACTTGGACTATTCTGGCCGCGCCTACAGGGACCCAATCCACCGTCTGGGAGGACGCCGTGCTGCGGAAGACCCTCAACAGCATCCTCGGATGCGCATTACTGTTGTACGGCAGCACTGCGCTGGCTTTCACGCTGATCGAGATCCAGGAGCAGTTGGCTCCCAGCAGCAGCATCACCGAGGCCACCACGCTCGAGGCGCAGGTGCAGCCGATCGCCAGCACGATCCGCATGCAAATGCTCAGCCAGCGTCGCGGCAAGAAGAGCGACAAGGTGACGCAGGCGGGGCGTCTGCTGGCAGCAAACGACCGGGCGGATTCCCGCACCGACTTCAATTACCTCGCGCAAGCCAGCGGCTCCTCCGGCGCGACGGGCGGCCTCGGCGGCGACAGCAGCAGCCTGTGGATCAGCACCACGTACAACTCCCTGGAGAATGAGTTCTGGCGCACCAGCTTCTATGGCACGACCCAGAACGTCCTCGCCGGCTTCGACTTCACGCGCTCGGACAGGTACATCCTCGGTGTCGCCCTGGGCTACGAGGCGAGCAACTACGTCACCAACTTCAACATCGGCAACGAAAAGACGCGCGGCTACAACCTCAGCCCCTACCTTGCCATCCTGCTGTCCGACACCTGGAGCATCGACCTGAGCCTGGGCTACGGCCAGCTCAACACTCGCCAATCCAGGACCTTGGGCACCGGACCGTTCACCACGATTGCCGTGGACAGCGCGTTTGACTCGACGCGCGGTTTCGCCTCGTTGAACCTGACCAACGTCTCGGCCTTAGGCAACTGGAAGCTGACGACATCGCTGGGTGCGTTGGCGACGCGGCGCGAGCAGGACGCCTACACGGAGAGCATCGGCACTACGGTCGCCAGTTCGAAGCAGACCGTCGAGCAATGGAACCTCCTCGGCGAGGCCGCCTACGGCACCGGCGCCTCGGAAACCTTCTTCGGCGCCATGTACGAGAACACGCGCGATCCGCTGAAGGTGGAGTTCGCGACCGGCGAGCAGCCGGCCAACGACCCCGACAGCGTCCTGCTGACCGCGGGCTGGCGCCACTTCGGCAAGGGCCTGACCGCGAGCTTTCTGTTCAGCTCCCGCGTGGCGCAGGAACAGGTCAAGGAATGGGGTGTCGGCATGACGTTGCGCGTCGACCTGTAGCGCGCGGCGTCAGCGCACTCTCTTCGCGGTAGCGGCATAGCGGCGGATCGCGCTCGCCGCGTAATGCTCGACCGGCGCGAAGTCGTCGGTCAGCAGGGGATAGGACTCCAGTAGCGACTGCGGCGGGCGCAGCTCCAAAGCGGCGACCCCTTTCAGCACCGGATGGGTGAACTCGATGTCCGCCGCCTGCCGCAGGTCGGTTCGCCGGCCCGGAGGCGAAGCGTTGTGCGCGACGAAGATGAAGTTCTGCAGCTTCTCGCTGGCGGGGTTCTCCGTCGCGATGACGTACACCTGCGGAAAGACCGCGCGCATCGTCCTCAGCACGGAATAGAGCATCGACCGCGTTTCGGCGGACAGGCTGCCGTAGTAGTTGGCGATCAGGACGCCGTTCTCGTTGAGCCTGCTCTTCGCCAGCTGGAAGAACTCCCGGGTCGTGAATTGCACCTGCATGGAGATGAACGAGCTGTACGCATCCGAGAAGATCAGGTCGTAGCGCTCGGCCGTATCGTGCAGGAAGCGGCGCCCGTCCATCACGTGGTTTCTCAGCCTGGCATCGTCGGGAAGCTCGAAGTAGCGGATCGCCAGCGAATGCAGTGACGGCTCGATCTCCGCCACGTCCACGATCGCCTGCGGAGCGTCCTGCAGGATGGATCGCGGCACGGAGTACGCGCCACCGCCAATTGCCAGCGCGGATTGCAGCCTGGGCGTGAACAGCCGGTACAGTTCGAAATACTTCGTGTACTCGAAAGCCATGCTGCCGTCGTCCAGCAACAGGCCGCTGCTCATGTTGCGGTCCTGCCACAGGATGCGCACGGGGCGGCCCTGGTGCCGCATGTCGCGAATCACGATCCTTTCGTACAGCCCGTCGGCGGCGTAGACGATGTCCGCGCGTTCCTCGGCCGCGATCTGCCGCAGCGCCATGCCGGAGATCAGGCCCAGGAGCATCACCCCGACCGGGACGACCCCGGGCATCCTGCGCGTCATGAGAAGCCCGACGCCGCCCAGCAGCACCAGGCCCACCCCAACCCCGACGATGATCCTGCCGATGCCCCAATGCGGAATCAGCAGGAAGCCCGTACCCAGGCTGCCCGCAATGCTACCCAGCGTGGACCAGAAGAACACCAGCCCGGACGCGTTGCCCACGCCGCCGCGCGTGGCGCGCGCGTGCAAGAGCGTGATGGCATACGGTGACAGCATCGCCAGGAACAGGGCGGGCACGAAGAACATCAGCAGGGATACGAGCAGCGGGCCGTTGACCATGGACAGCTTGTAGGCGATGGCGGGCAGCACGACGGCGTTGAGGACCTGCAGCACCAGGACCGAAAAGCCGGACACCACGATTAGGGAGAAGAACCACGCCTCCGACGGCTTGCGGTCGGCGAGCCTGCCGCCGACGTAGTAGCCAAGGCTCAGCGCCGCCAGCACAATGCCGATGACGCTCGAGAAGGTGAAGATGGAGTTGCCGAAAAAAGGCGCCAGCATGCGCGTGGCGGAGATCTCGACGACGAGGACCGCCATGCCAGTCAGGGTGACGGATAGCAGGAGTCCGAACTTGTGCCCGCGAGCGCCCATTGCTGGATAATCAGGCTGGCGCGAGGAAACCGTCAAGGAGCGGGCAAATGAAACTACCCCTTGCTGGACTGAGGCTGATCGTTCTTGGCGTGTCGCTGCTGCCCGCGCTCGCCGTGGCCGCGACACCTTCCATCGGTCGGGTGTCGCAGATGACGGGCGACCGGCTCGGCAATGCGCAGGCGCCGGGCGCGCCCGCGCGCAAGCTGGCAGCAGGCGATCCCGTGTTCGCCGGTGAGCGCATTCGCACCGGCGCCGGGACGGTCCTGCAGATCGAGTTCACGGACAAGACGCGCTTCACGCTGGGACCCGATGCCGAATTCGAGGTCTCGCGCTACAGCCACGCCACGGGCGGCGCCGCCGAGCAGGAATCCTTTCACTCCAGGATCTTCAAGGGCGCATTCCGCTTCGTTTCCGGGCTCGTGGCGCGCACCAAGAGAAAGGACATGCGCGTCAGCGTGAGCGTCGCCACGATCGGCATTCGCGGCACGCATGTCGAGGGCGAAGTGATCGAGCGGCGGGAAAAGGACGGGGTGATGGTGGATGCGTCGGCCAAGGTGGCGCTGCTGGAGCCGGAAGGCTCGGACGCGCCCAGCGCCATTCTCGTCGAGAACCAGTTCGGCAGCGTGGTCATCGACAAGCCCGGCTACGGCACCGAGATTCCGGACGAGAAGAGTCCGCCTTCGCCGGTCAAGCGGATGCAGCTGCGCACCATCGACAACCTCACGCGCGCGATTCGTTCGCCGGCGCGAACGGGCGGCCCGGCCCGCAGACCCTAGCGGCGCAGGACGCTACTCCGCCGCCAGGCCGTGCAGCGAGAACAGGCCCTGGCGGTCCTGCCAGAGCCTGACCCCGCGAAATCCCGCCTCGCCGGCCAGCGCGCGGAACTCGTCGACCGCGTACTTGTGGGAGTTCTCGGTGTGGATAGTCTCGCCGCGCTCGAACTCGAACCGGTGCCGGCCGATGCGCACCGCCTGGCGCGCGAGCGACACGAGGTGCATCTCGACGCGCCCGAGCGGCGCGTTGTAGAACGCGTAGTGGCGAAAGCGGCGCAGGTCGAAATCGGCCCCCAGCTCGCGGTTGATGCGGGCGAGCAGGTTCAGGTTGAAGCGCGCCGTCACGCCGCGCGCGTCGTTGTAGGCGGCATGCAGCGCGTTGGCGTCCTTCTTCACGTCCACGCCGATCAGCATGGCGCCGCCCGCGCCGACCTGGGCGCGGCTCATCGACAGGAACGCCTGCGCCTCCTGCACCGCCAGGTTGCCGATGGTGGAGCCGGGGAAGTACACCACGCGCCGGCGCCCGGCGCGCTGGCGGAACACGGGCAGGCGCAGCGGCTGCGAGAAGTCCCCGACCACCGCGAAGATATGCAGCCAGGCGAACTCCGCCGACAGGCGCCGCGCGGCGCCCGCGAGCGCCGTGGACGAGATATCCACGGGGACGTACACGGAAGGGCGCAGCGCCTTGAGCAGCAGCCGTGTCTTCAGGCTCTCGCCGCTGCCGTACTCGATCAGCTCGCAGCCGCGCACCGCGAAGCGCGCGATGTCCGCCAAGTGCCGCCGCGTCAGCGCCAGCTCCGCGCGCGTCGGATAGTACTCGGGCAGCCGGCAGATGCGATCAAAGAGGCGGCTGCCCGCTGCATCGTAGAAATACTTGGGCGGCAGGCACTTCTGCGGCTGCGACAGGCCCTCGATGACGTCCTCGCGGAAGCTGTCCGCGGGCACTACCGAGCCGTAGAAACGAACGCGGCCTAGCCGCTCGGGTCGCGCGCGGCGCTGGACTCGAGCCACTGGCGGATGCGACGGGCGTCGGCGATGCGCGTGTACTTGCCCCAGGAGTCGAGCAGGATCACCACCAGGTCGCGCGAGGCGACCCGCATGTGCATGACCAGGCAGCGGCCCGCCTGGCTGATGTAGCCGGTCTTCGAGAGCTCGATGTCCCAGCGATCCGAGCGCACCAGGCTGTTGGTGTTGCGGTAGCCGACCGTGCCGCCGCGCGCGCGCACCTGCGCGCTGGAGCGCGTGGAGTAGTCGCGGATCAGCGGATAGCTGTGGGCGGCCTTCACCAGCCGCGCAAGGTCCTGCGCGCTGGACACGTTGTCAGGCGACAGGCCCGTCGGATCGGCGAACCGCGTGTCGTGCAGGCCGAGGCGCGCGGCTTCCGCGTTCATCGCGGCGACGAAGGCTTCGGTGCCGCCGGGGTAGGTGCGCGCCAGCGCGGCCGCCGCGCGGTTCTCCGACGCCATCAGCGCGAGCAGCAGCAGCTCATCGCGCGTCAGCATGGAGCCCGGGCGCAGCCGCCCGCGCACGCGCGAGCTGCGCGTGGCCCTGAGATCCTCGGCGCTCACCGCGACGCGGTCCTCCAGGTCCAGTGCGCGCTCCAGCACCACGATCGCCGTCATCAGTTTCGTGATGGACGCGATCGGCAGGATCGTCTCGCTGTTCTTCTCGAACAGCGTCTCGCCGCTCTCGGCATCCTGCACGAGCGCGACCGCGGAGCGCACCTTGGGCCCGTCGCCCGCGCGCGCGAAGCCGATGCTGACGAACAGCACCGCGGCCAGCGCGCCGATGGCGACGATCTTCTCGAGCGAGTGGAGCCTGCGTTCCCCTGAGCGCATCAAGCCATTTCCCCTAGCGGATCCGCGGAGTGTAAGCAGGCTAAATTGGAAATGCAAGTAAAAATAAGGCGGTAGCCGGAAATTCCTAGAAAAAAGGTGAACTCTTTCCCCGGCCTGTGAAAGGTCACGCAGCTTTGGCGCGCTGCAGCACGGCTTCAGCCTGCGCTGCCTCGCGCTGCAGGGCCCACATGCGGGCGTACTCGCCGTTGGCGGCCAGCAGCTCGCCATGCGTGCCGCGCTCCACGATGCGGCCATGGTCCAGCACCAGGATCTGGTCCGCGTCCATGACCGTGGACAGGCGGTGCGCGATCACCAGCGCCGTGCGCCCGCGGGAGATGCGCTCGAGCTCGGCCTGGATGGCGCGCTCGGCCGTGGAGTCGAGCGCCGAGGTCGCCTCGTCGAAGATGAGGATGGCCGGGCCCTTGAGGATCGCCCGGGCGATCGCCACGCGCTGCTTCTCGCCGCCCGAGAGCTTCAGTCCGCGCTCGCCGACCGTGCTCTGGTACTTCTGCGGCAGGCTCTCGACGAAGTCGTGGATATGCGCCGCGCGCGCCGCCGCGATCACCTCGGCCTCGCTCGCCTCGGGCCGGCCATAGCGGATGTTGTACAGGATCGTGTCGTTGAACAGCACCGTGTCCTGCGGCACGATGCCGATGGCCGCGCGCAGGCTCTTCTGCGTCAGGTCGCGGATGTCGACGCCGTTCACGCGGATCGAGCCGCCGCCGACGTCGTAGAAGCGGTACAGCAGGCGTGCGAGCGTCGATTTCCCCGACCCGGAATGCCCGACCACCGCCACGCGGCGGCCGGCCGGGATCTCGAAGCTCACGCCGTGCAGGATCTGGCGCGCGGGCTCGTAGGAAAAGTCGACGCCGCGGAACTCGACCGCGGCCGGGCCGGCGGCCAGCGCCGCCGCGTCCGGCTTGTCGCGCACTTCCAGGTGCTCGCCGAGCAGCCGGAACATGCGCTGCATGTCGGCGAGGGACTGCTTGATCTCCCGGTACACCATGCCGAGGAAATTGAGCGGGATGTACAGCTGGATCAGCAGCGCGTTCACCAGCACGAGGTCCCCCAGCGACAGGCTGCGCAGCGCCACCCCTTCGGCGGCGAGGAACATGAGGGCCGTGACCGCGACGGCGATGATCAGGCTCTGCCCGATGTTGAGCAGGCCGAGCGAGGCCTCGCTGGTGGTGGCGGCATTCTCGTAGCGCAGCAGGCTCTCGTCGTAGCGGCCGGCCTCGAACTCCTCGTTGCCGAAGTATTTCACTGTCTCGTAGTTGAGCAGGCTGTCGATAGCGCGCGTGTTGGCCCTGGAGTCGAGCTCGTTGGCGCGCTTGCGGATGGCGATGCGCCACTCCGACACGACGAACGTGTAGGTGAGGTAGACGGCGACGGCGCCGAACGTGATGGCGGCGAAGCGCCAGTCGAACTTGGCCAGCAGCACCGCGGCGACCAGCGCGAACTCGAGGATGACCGGCAGGATCGAGAAGATGAGATACGAGAGCAGCGTCGAGATGCCGCGCGTGCCGCGTTCGATGTCGCGCGTCATGCCGCCGGTCTGGCGCTCGAGGTGAAAGCGCAGCGACAGGTTGTGCAGGTGGCGGAACACACCCAGCGCGACGCGGCGGATTGCGCGCTGGGCCACGCGTACGAAGACGACGTCGCGCAACTCGGCAAACAGGGTCGTCGAGAAGCGCAGCAGGCCGTAGGCGGCGAGCAGCGCGGCGGGCACCGTCAGCACCGCGATGGTGGGGTCAAGCCCGTCGACCACCTCCTTCAGCACCAGTGGCACCGCCACGTTGGCGAGCTTGGCCGAGACGAGGAACACCAGCGCCACGACCACGCGCCCGCGGTATTCCCGCAGGTACGGCAGCAGCATGCGCAGCACGCGCCAGTCGCCCCCGCCGGCAGCCGGCGTGGGCGCGGATCCGTAGGGGTGCGCGGCCATGGGAAGGCGCGGATTCTAATGCAGCCGGGCCCGCCGAAGCCCTTGACGCACAAGGGTCAGACTCCCTATCATTCAAACGTTCGTTTGAATGAGACCACCGCCATGAGCTTGCGCGCCCTCAAGCCCCTCAAAGAGACCCAGACCCGCATCCTCGACGCTGCCGAGGAGATGTTCATGCAGCACGGCTTCGAAGGCGCGTCCATGCGCATGCTGACCGCGCGTGCCGGCGTCAATCTCGCCGCGGTGAACTATCACTTCGGCTCCAAGGACGCGCTGATCGAGGCGGTCTTCCGCCGCCGGCTCGACCCGATGAACGCCGAGCGCTCCGCGGAGCTCGACGGGCTGGAGGCCGAGGCCGGCGGCAAGGCGCTCGCGCCCGAGGCGATCATCCGCGCCTTCCTCGGCGCCAGCCTGCGCATGGTGGAAGACACCCGCGGCGGCGGGCGCAACTTCACGCGGCTCCTCGGACGCGCCTACACCGAGCCGGCCAAGGGGATACGCCAGCTGATCGGGCGCATGTACGCGCCGGTCATGGAGCGCTTCAAGGCGGCATTCGTGCGCGCGCTGCCCGAGCTGCCCAGGGACGAGCTGGTGTGGCGCATGCATTTCATGTTCGGCACCCTCGCCTACACGCTCGCCGCCACCGACACGGTGCAGCTGATCGCCGGCGCGAAGCCCGAGGACCGCTACGACGCGCGCGTGCTGGAAGACCGGCTGGTCGCGTTCATGAGCGCGGGCCTGCTTGCCCCGCTGCCCGGCGCCCACCAGGTCCGCATCGCCGCCTAGCGCAAGCCAAGGAGGACTCTCGTGACGACCTTCGCCATCGCTACCGTCGCCGTGCTTCTCGGCCTGGCGTTCTTTCGCGCGCCGATCTTCGTCTGGACTGCCGCGACCGGCGTCATGGGAGGCACCTGGGCGGTGATTCTCGGGCTCGGCGCGGGCACCAACGCCGCGCTCGCCGCGGCGTTCCTCGCAGTCGCGCTCGTGCTCAACCTGCCGGCGCTGCGCCGGCGGCTGCTGAGCGATCCGATCCTCGCAGCGTACCGCCGCATCCTTCCCGACATGTCGTCCACCGAGAAGGAAGCCATCGATGCGGGCACGGTCTGGTGGGACGCGGATCTGTTTTCCGGGCGTCCCGACTGGGAGCGGCTGCTCGGCACGCCCGCGCCGCGCCTCAGCGCCGAAGAGCAGGCGTTCGTCGACGGCCCGGCGGAGGAAGCCTGCGCCATGGCCGACGACTGGGAGGTGACGCACGAGCGCTTCGACCTGCCGGCGCACCTCTGGCAGTTCCTCAAGGACAAGGGCTTCTTCGGCATGATCATCCCGAAGAAGTACGGCGGGCTGGGTTTCTCCGCGCTCGCGCACTCGGAGGTGGTCACCAAGCTGTCGTCGCGCTGCAATGCGCTCGCCGTCACGGTCATGGTGCCCAATTCGCTCGGCCCCGCCGAGCTGCTGCTGCACTACGGCACGGATGAGCAGAAGAACCACTATCTGCCGCGGCTGGCGAAAGGCCAGGAGATTCCCTGCTTCGCGCTCACCAGCCCCGAAGCCGGCTCGGACGCGGCCTCCATTCCGGACTTCGGCGTCGTGTGCAAGAGCGTCTGGCAGGGCAAGGAAGTGCTGGGCATGCGGCTCACCTGGGACAAGCGCTACATCACGCTCGGACCCGTGGCGACCCTGCTCGGCCTCGCCTTCCGCCTGTACGACCCCGAGCAGCTGCTCGGCGACCGGGAAGACCTGGGCATCACCTGCGCGCTGATTCCGACTGCGACGCCGGGCGTCAACATCGGCCGGCGCCACCTGCCGCTGAACGGCGCCTTCCAGAACGGCCCCAATTGGGGCAAGGACGTGTTCGTGCCGATCGACTGGATCATCGGCGGGCGTGAATTCGCAGGCAAGGGCTGGATGATGCTCATGAACTGCCTCGCAGCGGGCCGCTCGATCTCGCTGCCGGCGTCCTCGGCGGGCGGCGCCAAGGCCCTGGCGCGCGTGACGGGCGCCTACGCGCGCGTGCGCAGCCAGTTCCGCACGCCGATCGGCAAGCTGGAGGGCGTCGAGGAGGCACTCGGCCGCATCGCCGCCAATGCCTACATGATGGAGGCGACGCGCGTCATGACCGCCGGCGCCGTGGACCAGGGCGAGAAGCCCTCGGTGATCTCGGCGATCGCCAAGTACCACATGACCGAAGGGGCGCGCGCCTGCGTCAACGACGCCATGGACATCCACGGCGGCAAGGGCATCTGCCTCGGTCCGAACAACTGGGTGGGCCGCGGCTACCAGGTGCTGCCCGTAGGCATCACGGTGGAGGGCGCCAACATCCTCACGCGCACGCTGATCATCTTCGGCCAGGGCGCCATCCGCTGCCATCCCTACGTGCTGCGGGAGATGCGCGCCGCCAAGGACATGCAGGGAGACGAGGCCTCGCGCGAGTTTGACGACGCCTTCACGGCGCACATCGGGCACACGCTCTCCAACGGCGTGCGCGCCTTCGTGCACGGCCTGACGCGCTCGACGTTCGCCACCGCGCCGCTCGCCACCGCACCGGAGACGCGCCATTACTACCGCCACATCACGCGCCTGTCCGCGGCGTTCGCCTTCCTCGCCGACGTCTCGATGCTGGCGATGGGCGGCGCACTGAAGAGGAAGGAGAAGATCTCGGGACGCCTGGGCGACGTGCTGTCGATGATGTACCTCGCCTCCGCGACGCTCAAGCGCTACGAGGACCAGGGCCGCCTCAAGGCCGACCTGCCGCTGGTGCGCTGGTCGGTGCGCAATTCCCTGTACCGCGCGCAGCAGGCGATCGACCAGGTGCTGTCGAACTTCCCGGTGAAGGCGCTCGCCACGCTGCTGCGCTGGAGCATCTTCCCGCTCGGCATGCCGTTCCGGCCGCCGCTCGATTCGCGCAACCACGAGTGCGCGAGGCTGGTGCTCGAGCCCGGGGCGGCGCGCGAGCGCCTGACCGCGGGCATCTACCTGCCCAAGGGCGAGGCGGACGCCACCGGCGTGCTCGAGGCGGCGTTCCTCGCCAGCGTCGCCTGCGAGCCGATCGAGAAGAAGTTCCGCGAGGCCGTGAAGAGCGGCGCGCTGCACACCCGCGCCGGCGTGGACACCGCGCAGGCGGCGCGCGAACAGGGCGTCATCACCCCCGAGGAGCACGCGCACTGGCAGCGCAAGGAAGCGCTGCGCAAGCGCGTCATCATGGTGGACGACTTCCCGCAGGACTACGGCCGCGCCGAGGTCCTGGAGAAGCTCGGCAGCGAGAAGACCGTGCAAGCCAAGGCGGCCTGACATGAGCATCCGACCGGTTTACGTCGTCGACGGCGTGCGCACGCCGTTCCTGAAGTCCAAGAACCGCCCCGGGCCGTTCGCGGCCGGCGACCTCGCCGTGCAGGCGGGGCGCGCGCTGCTCGTGCGGCAGAAGTTCGCGCCGCAGGAACTCGACGAGGTGATCCTCGGCTGCGCCGCGCCGTCGGTGGACGAAGTGAACATCGGCCGCGTGGCCGCGCTGCGCATGGGCTGCGGCGAGAAGGTGCCGGGCTGGACGGTGATGCGCAACTGCGCGAGCGGCATGCAGGCGCTCGACTCGGGCCTCAACAACATCCTTGCCGGGCGCTCGCAACTGGTGCTCGCGGGCGGCGTGGATGCGCTGTCGCGCGCGCCGCTGCTCTACAACGACAGGATGGTGAACTGGTTCTCGGACCTTGCGGCCGCGAAGTCGGGCGGCCAGCGCGCGGCGCTTTTCGCGCGCATGCCGTTCAAGGCGCTGCTCGCGCCGGTCATCGGCATCATGAAGGGACTCACCGACCCGATGGTGGGCCTGCTCATGGGACAGACCGCGGAGAACCTCGCGCACCGCTTCGGCATCACGCGCGAGCAGATGGACGCCTACTCGGTGCGCAGCCACCAGCGCGTCGCGCGCGCGCAGGACGATGGTCCGCTCAGGGCGGGCGGCGGCGAAGTCGAGGCGCTCTATGACGCCAAGGGCAACGCCTACCCGCTGGACGACGGCGTGCGACGCGACGCCTCGATGGAAGGCTTGGCGAAGCTCAAGCCTTTCTTCGACCGCAAGTACGGCAACGTGACGCCGGGCAACAGCTCGCAGATCACCGACGGCGCCGCCTGGCTGATCCTCGCTTCCGAGGAAGCCGTGCGCACGCACGACCTCACGCCCATCGGCCGCATCGTCGATTCGCAGTGGGCGGGGCTCGACCCGGCGCAGATGGGACTCGGGCCCGTGCATGCGGCCACGCCGATCCTGCAGCGCCATGGCCTCGAGCTCGCCGACCTCGACTACTGGGAGATCAACGAGGCCTTCGCCGCGCAGGTCCTCGGCTGCCTCGCGGCCTGGAAGGACGAGAAGTACTGCAAGGAGCAGCTCGGGCTCGAGCGGGCGATGGGCGAACTGGACGAGGAAAAGCTCAACGTCGACGGTGGCGCGGTGGCGCTCGGCCATCCGGTTGGCGCCTCGGGCGCGAGGATCGTGCTGCACATGCTGAAACTGCTGAAGAGGAAGAACGCGAAGCGCGGCATGGCCTCGATCTGCATCGGCGGTGGTCTCGGCGGCGCGATGCTGCTGGAGGCGGCCTGATGGATCGCGCCCAGGCCGACACCATGCTGAAGCACTGGCGCTGGGAGACGGAGGCAAGCGGGCTTGCCTGGCTCACCTTCGACAAGCAGGGCGAATCGACCAACACCTTCTCGCGCGAGGCGCTCGAAGAGCTCGGCGCGGCGCTCGACGCGATCGCCGCCGCCAAGCCCAAGGGCCTCGTCATCCGCTCGGCGAAGGAAAACTTCATCGCCGGCGCGGACATCAACACGTTCGTCAGCTTCAAGACGCCAGCGGAGGCCGTGGACTTCACGCGCCTGGGCTGGGACACGATGCAGAAGCTGCGCGACCTGCCCTTCCCCACCACCGCCATGGTGAACGGCTTCTGCATGGGCGGCGGCCTGGAGATGGCGCTCGCCTGCACGTACCGCGTGGCGCAGGACGATCCCAGGACGCGCTTTGCCTTTCCCGAGGTGATGCTCGGCATCTGGCCGTTCTGGCACGGACTGCAGTGGCTGCCGAAGCTGGTCGGCCCCGCGGCGGCGCTCGACATGATCCTTACCGGCCGCTCCATCGATGCACGCCGCGCGAAGAGGATGGGGCTCGCCACCGAGACGGTGCCCCTGCGTGTGCTGGAGAACACGGCGCGCATGGTCACGCTGGAAGCGAAGCCGCCGCGCAAACTAGGGCTGACGGACCGGCTGCTGCTCGGCGCCGGCCGCAGCTTCGTCGCCGCGCAGGCGCGAAAGCAGGTCGCAAAGCGCGCGCGCCGCGAGCACTACCCGGCGCCCTACGCGATCCTGCATGCCTGGGTGAAGTACGACGGCGATCCCTTCGTCGACCCGACGGATCCGGTCTGCTCGATCGAGGCGCTCTCCAGCCACCCGACCACGCGCAATCTGATCCGCATCTTCTTCCTGCAGGAGCGCATGAAGGGCCTCGCCAAGGGCGTGGACTTCAAGGCACGCCACGTGCACGTGATCGGCGCGGGCGTGATGGGCGGCGACATCGCCGCCGTGTGCGCGATGCGCGGCATCACGGTGACGCTGCAGGACACGTCGCCCGAGCGCATCGCGCCCGCGGTGAAGCGCGCGGCGGAGCTGTTCGCCAGGCGCCTGCGCGACAAGCGCCGCGAGCGCGACGCGCTGGACCGCCTGATCCCGGACGTCGCCGGTACCGGCGCGGCACGCGCCGACGTGGTGATCGAAGCCATCTACGAGAACCTGCAGGCCAAGCGCGAGCTGTTCGCCAAGGTGGAAGCCGTGGCCAAGCCCGACGCGGTGCTTGCCACCAACACCTCGAGCCTCAAGCTCGCGGACGTCGCGGCGCAGTTCAAGGATCCCGCGCGGCTCGTGGGCATCCACTTCTTCAACCCGGTGCCGCAGCTGCAGCTGGTGGAGGTCGTGCAGGGCCGGGATACCCGCGAGGACATGGCGCGCAAGGCGATCGCCTTCGTGCGCCAGATCGACAAGCTGCCGCTGCCGGTGAAGGACTCGCCTGGCTTCCTCGTCAACCGGGTGCTGGGCCCCTACATGCAGAACGCCTTCCGCATGCTGGACGAAGGCATGAAGCCCGAGACTATCGATGCGGCGATGGAGGCCTTCGGCATGCCGATGGGCCCGATCGAGCTCGCCGACACGGTGGGCCTGGACATCTGCCTGGCGGCCGGAAGGGAACTGGCGAAGCCGGGCGCGCGCGGCGAGCCCGACGCCCCTCAGGTGCTGCTCAACAAGGTCGCGCTCGGCCAGCTCGGCAAGAAGACCGGACAGGGCATCTACCGCTACGAGAACGGCCGGCCGGTCAAGGGCCAGCCGGACGCCTGGGACGAGCGCCTGATCGAGGGCCTCATCGACCCCTACCTGCAGGAGGCGCAGGCCGTTCTCGGCGAAGGCATCGTGCAGGACGCCGAGCTGATCGACGCCGGGCTCATCTTCGGCACCGGCTTCGCGCCGTTCCGCGGCGGGCCGCTGCACTACCTGTCTACGCGCAAGTAGTGGGTCGCGCGTCGCACCAGCCGCCGGGCCTCGCGCTGCCCAAGGGCAAGATCCCGGCGCTGCGCGTCGTGCCGATGCCGGCCGACGCCAACCACAACGGCGACATCTTCGGCGGCTGGATCATGGCGCAGGTCGACGTCGCCGGTGGCACCGCCGCGGGCCGCGTGGCGCGCGGGCGCGTGGCGACGGTGTCGGTCAATTCCTTCGTCTTCAAGCAGCCGGTTCAGATCGGCGACATCCTGTCGCTGTACGCGGACGTGGTGCGCATCGGCAACACGTCCATCACGGTCAACGTCGAGGTGTTCGCGGAGCGCGGCCGCGCCGACGCGCGCATCGTCAAGGTCACCGAGGCAACGCTCACCTACGTGGCGATCGACGCCAACGGCCGCCCGCGCCCCGTGAAGAAGTGAGCGGCACGGCAGTCGAGTTCGCGGCGCGCGACGGCTACCGGCTCGCGGGCACGCTGTACCGCCCCGCGACTTCGAATCGGCGCGCCGTCCTCATCCAGGCGGCCACCGGCGTGCGGCAGGAGTACTACGGCAAGTTCGCGGCGTATCTCGCGTCGCGCGGCTTTTCCGTGCTGACCTTCGATTACCGCGGCATCGGCCGCTCGCGCCCGCCGTTGCTGCGCGGCTTTGCGGCGCGCATGCGCGACTGGGTGGACAAGGACATCGCCGGCGCGCTCGACTACCTGGCGCGCGCCACGAATGGCGCTCGCCTGATCGGCATTGGCCACAGCTTCGGCGGGCAGGTGTTCGGCCTCGTGCCGGGCAACGAGCGCTACGTCGCGGCAATGGCGGTCGGATCGCAGAGCGGGTACTGGGGACACTGGCCGGGTATGGGAAAGCTGGCCATGTGGCTGCTGACCCACGTCGTGTTGCCGGGCGTCTCGGGATTATTGGGATACGTGCCTGCCCGCATCGTCGGGCAAGGCGAGGATCTTCCGGCAGGCGTGGCCGCCGATTGGGCGCGCTGGTGCCGACACCCCGGATACGTGGTCGGCGCGCTGGGAGCGCAGGACGCCTATGCCCGATTCACCGCCCCGATACGGGTGTACGCCATTTCCGACGACGCCTATGCGCCGCCGCGAGCGGTGGAGGCGTTCCTGGCGTCCTACCCGAACGCGCCGCGAAAGGTCGAGCGCGTGGATGCCGCGGCCTTCGAGGGAGGTCGGATCGGGCACTTCGGATTCTTCCGCGAGCGCTTCAAGGACCGCCTGTGGCGCGAGGCTGCCGACTGGCTCCTCAGCCGCTAGCCCAGACCCGGGAACAACACCTTCAGCCCTACCGCCATGGTCTGCACCGCCATGGCGGCCAGCAGCAGCCCGAGAATTCGCGTGGCCACGTTGAGGCCCGTGGTGCCCATGCGCGCCGCGATGTGGTGCGCCGAACGCAGCGTAAACCAGGACAGCACGCACACCGCCGCGATGCACAGCACGATCATCGCCTGGTGCGCACGGCTGCCGCCCTCGGCCGCGATGATCGCAGTGCTGATCGCGCCGGGACCGGCGAGCAGCGGCATGGCGAGAGGCACGACGCCCTGCAGCTCGCCCTCCTGCATCTCTCGCGCCTCGGCCTGCGACTGGCGCACACCGCCCGCCTGCGCGTTGAGCATGGCGAGCGCCATCAGCAGCAGCACGAGTCCCCCGCCCACGCGGAACGCCGGCAGGCTCGCACCGATGAACAGCAACAGCGCCTCTCCGACAAACACGGCCAGCGCGAGCACGACGAACACGGTGAACGCGACCACCTGCGCGAGGCGCCGGCGCTCGGACTCGCTGCGCGCGGCGGTGAACGCGAGGAAGAAGGGAACCGCGAGAAAGGGATCGACGACCGCAGTCAGCGTGACGAAGAAGCGCAGGTAATCGGCGGCGCTGCTCACTTCTTCGCGGCGGCGGTCGCCGCCCTGCGGTCTTCGTTCACCCGGGCGAAGGCGGGGCGCTCGCCGAGCATCTTCAGGTAAGGCTTGACCTGCGGGATGTCCTCGAGGAAGTCGCGGCCGAGGAAGTTCTTCGTCACCAGCGTGACGAGCGGCAGGTGCACGAACGCGGCGCAGTCGGCGATCGTCAATTCGGTGCCGGCAATGTACGGCTCGAACTTCGCCACCGCCTTCAGCGAGCGCACGCCCTTGGCAACGTCCTTCTCCGCGCGCTGGCGCAGCTCGTCCGGCACGGGCTTGCCGCCGAGGTGCCGGTACAGGGGCCGCACCACGAGCTCGAGGTGCAGCTCGATGAACGTATTGAGCTCGCGCACTTTCGCGCGCGCCAGCGGAT